>Ga0209307_1000011_pt1 | contig 248267 bp, 210 predicted proteins | sample COGITO_mtgs_1105_FD_185519 | JGI IMG/M metagenome (GOLD analysis project Ga0209307, IMG submission 185519) | Pelagic marine microbial communities from North Sea - COGITO_mtgs_110530 (SPAdes) (version 2) | ecosystem: Environmental > Aquatic > Marine > Epipelagic ... | reverse complement strand
TAAGGTTTTTAAAGAGTAATGACTTTTTAATTTGACAATAATTTTTGTTTCTCTAAGAGAAGTAAATAAAAAAGGCCCTATAATTATAGGGCCTTTTTTTGTAATGCAACAAAGAGTTTAAATACAGTGCATCACTGACTTATATTAAAGGATATATGATTAAAATTATAAGAATACTTTGGTTAAAAACGCTAAAGACATTTGGTTTATACAGTGCTAGTTGCAGTTGTCACGACATAGAAATACCAGATTGGTGTATAGGGAGACTCAATTAATTCTTTTAAGTATGAAATAAGTGAAGAGCAGCAAAAAAAAGTGAGAGATTGGTATTTAAAAAACCTACCTGAACAGTGTGAAACCATTACAAATTTTAAAAGTAATTGGATTGGAAGAATTTTTGGCATAGCGTATTACTCTGGTTCTTTTAAGCGCTGGAATGGTTTCAGACTTTGTGTTGGAAACAACGTGTATGTTAGGTTGTGTTAATTACGCCTAACAAAGAGATCCCTACAATTAATGGAATAATCCTACTAAAAGCAACCATCTTCATGTAGGACTTATTTTTCAATAAGTATTTTATTTTCAATACTATAAGTGGTTCAACTTCAAAACTAATCTCCACGAATAGTAAACTCACGTCATCCTAAATATTTCTTATTCTCTATAATTAAAATTGTTGCTGCAATTGCAGCGATTATAAGACTAAGTAACTAACAAAGATTAAAAAATAGAGGAAACTCTTAATTTCCTATTTACTTTTAAAAAATAAATTTGGTAAAACAAAGTCTTTACCATTTTTTACAACGACAAATGAATTTATTCCACCTTCAGATAATTGTTTTACCTTTTCCTTGGCAGTTGAGTAACTTTCAAATGGTTCAATAAAATATTTATATAAACCATCAATCCTTATCATGACTACAGACTCGTTAATGCCAAAATCATGAGCAACACTCATAACTGAGGCATTTCTCCCTAAGGAAGCAATTTGAACTAAAAAAGTTGTCTCCTTAAATTTTGTATCATATAGCTTCAGTAATTCAGACCTTTTGTCCTCAAATAGCTTACTAGCTGCTAATAGCTCTTGAACATCGGGCTGAATAACATCTTCTATAATTTGTTCTTCCAAAGGTTTATCATTTTCAGAAATTTCTATTTGGATGTCTTCTAGACTCGTAATTTCAACATTAAGGTTCTTGGATATCTTTTTTACAGTGGTCTCTTGGGTTATAGGTGGCTCTTTTGATGCTTCTTTGAGAACTATCTCTTCTATGTTGGACTTATCCGTTATACTTGGTGAAATTTCCTCAACAGTTTTAACTTTGTCTGGAGAAGAAACAATATTGTCTTCGTGTCTCTTTTTAGTTGATTTACTTTTAACTTCACCATACTTCACACTAGCTTTTTTCTCTGTTTTGTGCTCATTTGTATTGGAGGAATTTAAGAAAGTGGGTAAAGTTTCTGTTGAGTATAATTTTATAAAGTTATCTTCTAGGGCAGTTCTTTTCTCAAAGAAATTACTGTAAGTTGAATTATTAAAATTCCTTTCTGCCTCAGCTTTGTAAAATCTATCCATATACTCACCTTCAATAATTTCGCGATTTTTAATATAGCTAACCTGAATATTTAATTGCTCGTTGATTTTAGTGAGGTTATTGCTCTCTTGCGCTATGGAAAAAAACATGCACAAATAAGATAAAGAAAATAGAGCGAATTGCTTTTTCATAGAAATAAATAAAGGTATGAAGCGAACCGCTTCATACCTTTATTTTTTATCGACCAGTTGATAGGCATTAATTACATTTCACTTTAAAAATGCGTAAGACTTTACAAGTTTTTGGATCTTCTTCTTGCGTATTTGTACTTTCAGTCATACTTTCAGTCATTTGGACAAATTTGATAAACTCATCAACTAAAGAAGCTTTATTGTCTATTGCATGGAGTAAATTAGTTTCTCCATATTTCATACTTCCTTCTTTAGCCTCTCCGCAACATCCTTCTCTTGTGTCAATTGTATACGAAGATTTTTTGAGACCATCTTGAACACCTTCAATTTTAGAAAAACGTTCTAGCTGTGCTAGTCTCAGATCTAATTCAGTATCTTCCCCTCCTTCACTTTCTTGTGTGCCGCTTGCTCTTGGATTTGAATATTTTGCTCCAAATCCAACTACGTTACAATCAAAATATTCGCCAACTTGACTCACCTTATAGATTGGATTAATCAGAACATGCACACCATTTTTTGTGATGGCATTATAATACGCCTCAGAGCGAGCTAATTTTTCGCTTTTATGTGATTCTGAAGTTTCACCCTTAATTTCTTTTGTAAAATCAATATCTAGATCTGCCTCATAACTATTAGCAAGTTTAACTGAGGTTTTACCGTGTAAACCTTCTTCAATCATTCTGTAAGAATGAGTAGATTTTTTGATGCTGCACGAGGACAATATCGCCGTAAATATTGCAATCCCAAAAATGTATTTAATCTTCATAATGTATATTGTGTATTAATTTTTACAGACTATTCTGCTATGCAATATTAATTTAAAATCGTCAAAAAAAAAAAAAACTAGGTTAAACTAGGTAGCGTTAACCTATATTTACCATTATTAATATCTGTTATTTCAGTCTTTATATCTTTAGTAAATAAGGCAGGAGAGTTATCAGCTGAGGCATAAATTGCTCTGTTTGTCTCTCTTTGTGGGTCTAAAGAATTTTCATTTAAAACTTCTTCAAGTGCAGATTTATCAATATTTAGTTTATTGAAATCTTTTTCAGTACCCTTTGATTCCTTGCGAATTTTCCTCCATGCTAAACTTGAATGATATCCTTTTGTATACTTCCTTTTTTGAATGCCTCTTTTAGAAGTGACTGAATTTGAACTATTACAGGCTATTAGTGAAAGAAAAAATATAGTTGTTAAGAAAAAAGAGAGAACTTTAATTGTTTTCATAAGAGCTTAATTTGTTTAAATGTGTTGATTATAAATTGAGTTTCTACTTTTAACATACGAAATGGTAAAAGAAGCCACTAGACTAGTAAATAAATATGTGTAAATCGTAAATTTTGTTTGACTTTAGATAGTTTCAATGTTTAAAATAGTGAGGGTTGCAAAAGTTGCGAGTAGGAGTAGTTTCTTTATCATAATCAGGGTTTTAAAATCGCGACTAAACTTATAATAATCTACCCTTTTGCAGTGATTACGAGAAAGCTTGTGTCTGAAATTTTATCCGTGGATTAGAATCGAAATTTAAAATTTTCAGTCTAATTTGCAATTGGTAGCATTCTCGTAGGGCACATCGTCGATAGAGATAATTTCAACACTACCTTCACACTCATCTTTCATGTCGCTTGTTGTACCTTTTAAAACGATCACATAAGCATAATTATCGCTATCGATACAAGTACAACTTTTCTCTTTTACACAAGAAAAAAGTGTTAGCGCAAATCCAGTTAATATAAGTAGTTTCATGACTTTTTGGTTTATTGGTTTATTGGTTTTATTTCAACAAACATAACCAAAAGTTCTACATAACAATATTTCTAAATATGCTCAGTTGTGGGGAAGATGTGGGGAAATAAAAAAGGCAACCAACTGGTAAACAGTTAATTGCCCTTTATTTGAGTGACCTGGCAGGGGTTCGAACCCTGGACCCTCTCCTTAAAAGGGAGATGCTCTACCAGCTGAGCTACCAGGTCTTTTATGAGGCGGCAAATATAAAACTCTCTTTCGGTAGTGCAAGGTGCTTTATTTACTTTTTTTCTTTCTTTTTCTATCGCTCTGTTATACTACATTTTAGCTTCTTTTGTAGTATGAAAATATTCCTAATTGGACTATCTGGAACGGGTAAAAGTTCCATTGGAAAGCAACTTGCAAGTAGGTTAAAGGTCAACTTTATGGATACTGACGCAATTATTGAAAAAAGTAAAGAAAAGTCAATATCAGAAATTTTTAAAAACGATGGAGAATCTTATTTTAGGAAGTTAGAGCTTGAATTTCTGCAAGAGTTAGCAAATAAACCTGAGCTAGATGGTGTTGTGGCAACTGGAGGAGGAATGCCTTGCTTTAACGATAATATAGCTCGAATGAAAGAGCTAGGATTGCTAATTCACTTTACTGTGCCATTAGAAATATTGGAGAGTCGACTTAAAAAATCTACTCATCGGCCTTTGTTAAAAGACAATTTAATGGAAAACCTTAAATCTCAATTTAACGATAGGAATTCATACTATTCGAAAGCAGACTTGAGTGTTCAAACTGAAAATTGGAATGCTCAGAAAATGGCTGATTTATTGAAGAAACTAAACCAGATAGACTCCATCAGACCTACCTAATTCTACTTGAATGTGCTCTTGTAAAGTTGTTGCTAAGGACAGCCCTACAAAATCGGCCGTAATTGGGTAGCGGTGATGCTCTCGGTTTACTAAAATTGCTGTTTTTAGCATTTTTGGATCGAGCTGCAATAAAAACGCTGCAGCATAAGCCAGTGTTTTGCCAGAGTTTAAAACGTCATCAATAAGAATTACCGCAGTATTCTTTATTGTTTCTCGTTGCTTTAACTGTATCTCGTTTTCGATTGGGTTGTCTTTATCCAAATTTATTTGGAGGATTTCAAGTTTGAATTTAGCAATAACGTTAAGCTCTTTATGCAGTCTCTTAGCAAAGTCATAGCCTCGACCTGAAATTCCAACAAGGATTAATTTTTCCTCTAGATAGCAGCTCTCATTTATCTCGTGGGCAATTCGATCAATTTTTGCCTTGATTTCAGCTGCACTTAAAATTTTATTTCTTGCTTCACCATTCACCTTTCAAAGGTATTAAAACCCTTATTTGGGTGTCATTTTTATAAATAATTCTGAGTTTTTTCTTGGCTCTATTGAGTTGTAGGCCGTTTCCATGGTGTGAATAATGAAAAAAGGTTGGAATAATTTTCGGTATTCTTTTTCGTCACCACCAAATGGTGGGTGGTCTTTGTAGAGTTCTTTTTGAAATAACAAACCAACTAGCAAGCCACTAGGCTGCAATAATTCTTTTGCTTTTTCAATGTATTTCTCTCGTTCGCTAGGATCAATTGCGCAAAAAAATGTTTGTTCAAGCAGTAAATCATAGCTTCCATCGGTTTCAAAATAGTCGGCACAAACAACGTTTTTTCTTGGAAAGTCTGGAATTCTATCCATTATCTTTTTACAGGCCTCTTCTGAAATATCAACAACCTTAACATTTTCGAATCCTCTTGTATGCAAATATTCTGCTTCGTATGCATTCCCAGCACCGGGAATTAAAATCTTTAAATTTTGATCTTCGAGTGTGTCGATATATTCTTTTAGTGGAGTAGAAGGGTAACCAATATCCCAACCCGTTTCTTCATTAATGTATCGACTGTTCCAATATTCTTTGTCAAATTTTTGTTTCATAGTTTACTCAATGTGCATTTTAGCACTAAATAATTTGAACTGCTTTTTAAGAAAATCTACACGTTAATTAACTGATGAAAATAGCATTAACTCCCTTTTGGGAAAATAATAAATGGGTTAGGAAAGACAATGATTTGTTGATTTAAAGTAGTATCGGGTCTAGGAAGGATAATTGAATCTTTACGTATTGTAAATTCATTTTTTGTTGCTGTTTTAGACGCTGCGTGAGAAGTAAAACTAAGCGCTGACAACACAATGCATGTTATTAAGATTTTCCGTTTCACTGGTCAAATATAAATATTAGTGGGCTTAAATTTTAATTCCTAAGACTAGTATATCGTCAAGTTGTTCTTCTTCAACTCCCTTCCATGCTTGAATAGTTTCGGACAATTTTATATGTTGCTTTTTGGAAGAGATGGGCAGTAGTTCCTGTAGCGTCTCTTTCAACCGTTTACTCATATACCGTTTTTTTCTAGGTCCGCCGATTTGATCGCTATAACCATCACTAAATAGAAAAAGTTGATCGTTTTTTTGAAGTTGAATTTCTGTTTCTTTAAACACTTTACCTGCAATACTGAATAAACCAACGGAATTCCTGTTTCCCTGAAATTCTTGTAAAACTCCGTTTCTGTAAAGGTAAAGGGGTCTTTTAGCTCCGCAAAACTTAATTTTTTTTGTGCTGAAATTATAATAGCACAATGCAGCATCAAATCCACTATTGAGATCGCGAATATCACTAGTAAAGGAGCTTAACGGCAAATCAGCATCAGTATCGTAATCACATAACACCTTATCTATCAAGCTAAATATATTTCCTATCTCATTTGTGTAGCCTAAAGCCCTATGGGTTTGGTTGAGCTGGTAGTTGACCAAAACAGACATTAACGCACCAGGAACTCCATGTCCGGTGCAGTCGATTACTCCAAAAATTATATTGCCATCAGGTAAATTACGGTACCAAAAAAAATCGCCCCCTAAATTATCTTTGGGTATGTTTAAAATGAAGGAATCTGGGAAATGAGCTTTAAATTCAGATTCAGTAGGAAGTATAGCGCTTTGGATTTTTTTTGCGCTTTTAAAGCTCTCTATTAGTTCTTTGGTTTGGTATGAAATAGTATCGTACGCAGATTGAAGCTCCTTATTTTTTCTTTTTTCAACTTCACGAATCGAGAGCGCTATAACCAAGGTAGACTTTAAGGTTTTTTTTGTTGTAGGGCTTTATAACATAACCCAATGGCATAGTGCTTTTAGCCGTATTTATAGTTTCTTCTTCACCGTCTGCTGTAGCATAAATTACAGGTATACCAAATTGATTCAAAATGATTTCAGCGGCTTCGATACCATTCATTTCACCCGCTAAATTAATATCCATTAGCACCAAGTCGGGAAGGTGTTTTTTAGCTTCTACTATAGACTCTTCTCCCGAAGCAACGCTCGCACAAACCGTGTAGCCCATGTCAATGATTAGCTTATTTAAGATAAAAGCCATTGTTGACTCATCTTCTACAATCAATATCTTAGCGTCTTCTTTTTTTCATACTCATTATAGAAACTAAAGTATCATAAAATGAAAAGTAGTTCAAGCTTTATTAAATCCAATATTTTTAATTTCTTGCTCGTTTTTATGCTTGTTTTAACCGTAATAGCTTGCACAGCAGAGAACGGCAAAAGCAAAGAAGCAGAAGTCACTGTTAGAAAAGCAATGCAAGAGCAAATGGACAGTTGGAATAACGGCAATATTCCTGAATTCATGAATTATTATTGGAGAAGTGACTCTTTGAAGTTTGTGAGTAAAAACGGAATTTCAAAGGGCTGGGAAAAAGTTTTAAATAACTACAATAAAGCTTATCCAACTCCAGAAAAAATGGGTGTACTATTTTTTGACTTAAAAGAAGTAAGACAGGTTTCTAACGACTGTGTATTTGTAATCGGATCCTGGAACTTGGAATATGCTGAAAAGCCAAATGTAGGCGGCTACTTTACGCTTTTATGGAAATTAAAACCTGAAGGGTGGAGAATTGTAGTGGACCATACTAGTTAGCTGTTAGTTTTTTGAAATCGGAACCTGTAGGACTTTGGAATATCTCGATTTCAAAAAAGGGAGCAACTGCTAAGATATGATCAAATATATCAGCTTGTATTTTTTCATAATTCACCCAATTTTTGTCTTTACTAAAACAATAAACTTCAAGAGGTAATCCAAATTCAGTAGGCTCTAATTGCCTTACCATGCAGGTGAGGTCACTATTCACTTGATCGTGTTTGGTTAGGTACTGTTGAATATATTGTCTAAATAGACCAACATTAGTCAATCGACGGCCGTTTACAGCGTTTTCACCGTTTTTTACCATCTTAGCATTGTACTTTTTTAATTCTTCAGTTTTTTGAGAAATGTATTGTTCTAAATATTCAACTTGAAGCATATTTTTGATGAGCGCTTCGTCGCAATGTTTTATTGTGTTCATGGCAATGTTAACCTTTCGTTTTATACGACGCCCGCCACTTTCTTGCATCGCTCGCCAGTTCTTGAAAGAGTTTGAAATAAAAGCATAAGTAGGCACCGTGGTTATGGTATTGTCAAAGTTTTTGACCTTAACGGTATTCAAGTTTATTTCTAATATATCACCATCAGCTCCATAACTTTCAACGCTGACCCAATCCCCAACTCGTACCATATCGTTTGATGCAAGTTGAATACTAGCAACAAAACCTAAAATAGAATCTCTAAAAACCAATATAAGCACTGCAGTAAGCGCTCCAAGTGCACTAAATAAGTACATTGGAGACTTTCCAATAACAATACTTACAATAATGATGATTGCGATACCATAGTTTAGTATCGTAGCAACTTGTCGATAGCTGGTTAAGGGTTTGTCTTTAAAGGTCGGTTGATTCTCTGCAATTTGTTGAATGGACTTTAATATCGCATTTATGAGCGAAGCCATTACCCCAATTACATAGATGTTTGTAGCACCAATTATCAGGTCTTTCGCAGTACCTAAATGAGCCAAAACAATATCGTCGAATGCATAAATTGCAAAAGCTGGAAAAAGAAAACTAAATTTTCGGAATACCTTATGTTCAAGGAATATGTCGTCGTAATTTGTCTTTGATTTTTTAGTTAGTTGGTTTATTACGCGCAAGAATATACCCCTTCCTACAAAGTGCAATATTGCAGCTATTAAAAACAGTGATAAAATCAAGATTCCTGATCTGGCAAATGAAGCCCAAAAATCTGATAATCCGTAATCGATTAGTAAATCGTAAAATGGTGTAAAATCGTTATTCATATTCTTGATTTAAAAAGGGTATCCAATCCCTAAATTAAAATTAACTCCATATTTATACCTACGTCCGTTCCAAGACTTATAAACATCTTTAGCCTCCCAAAACCAACGCTCAGATTCCGCTAAAGAAGGATCTCTTGCCTTAAATGCAAAATCTCCTCGAATGATAAAAAAATCTAGGTCAATACGAAGGCCAGCTCCAACACCAACTGCTAATTCTTTGTAAAATCTAGATATGTTGAATTCGGCATTTGGTCGAAGCGGATCTTTTTCACGCAACCAAACGTTTCCAACATCAGTAAAAAAGGCACCTTCTAATCCATCTACAATATCAAACCGATACTCTAAGTTGGCTTCAATACTTATTTCTCCAATTCGGTCAATAGTATTTAATGAATCAATAGCAGGTAAACCACCCGGTCCCAAGGTACGTGCTACCCAAGCTCTATTTGTATTAGCGCCTCCACCAAAAAATGATTTTTCAAAAGGTAAAACATTCAAGTTTGTTAAGGGTAAGCCCAGTCCTCCATAAATTCGGTAAACCAAATCTGAGTTTTTAGTTAGAATGCTATGATACCTTAAGTCACCATCTACTTTTATATATTGAGCGTAGCGTATACCAAATTTGGTATAGAAATCTTCATTAGCCTTTTGAGGGCTTCCGATAAGCTTATCAAATTCATGCAAAAGGTTACCAGCACTCTCAATATTCGACCGGAAGAATACATAATTTTTATCACCTGATTCCTGATTGGTAAATGTGTATTGAAATTTTGTTGAAGCTATTAAGTGGTCTTGGTAGGAGTTGATTAGTAGTGAATTACCGGTTGCTTGTAGCCTGTTTTCAAAAGCTGAATCTTTTTCTAATCGAACAAAACTAATGTCAATAGGGCTAAGTATAAAGCCATGCTTTCTTCCTAAAAACCATTTGTAACGATAGGCTAAATTCAGCACATCTCTATCGTAAGAGCCACGATACTGGTAATTGTAAGCAACTCCAATTTCAGTACTTGGGCTCAAATATTTTGGAGCACCTATTTTTCTTTTTGGAATGAGTAAATCGGGAACTTTTATAGTTACATCTGCACCATATTCTATGGTATTAAAAGGAAGCGCTTCATTAATTTGTTCCGTTTGATCTTCAAATAAATCGTTGTTTGTTTGTTGCGCCTCCAGGCCGCCAAATACTCCAATATTTAAGGACTCGGCACCTTTGAAGGTGTTTTTATTAGTAAAGTTTACTCGAGAATTTACTCCTAGATTACCTCCTCTGATAGTACCTTCAGTTTCAAAAGATACGCTGTATTTCGGACTCATATTAAGCGTAATAACAACAATTAAATCAGTGCCAGATAGATTGTTTGGGTCTTTTGAAACATCAATATTTATGACCCCAAATACACCCAAGGCAGTCAGCCGGCTATAGGTATACTCGATTTTGTTGAGTTGATATAGATCGCCTTTTTGTAAAAAAACTGAACGCGCAATTACTTTTGGGCGAATTACATTACCTTGATAATTCACAAAGTCATAGTCTTTAAATTTCAACGTATCATCAGCGGCAATAGAATTGGCGTTATCGCCCATGGATATAATAATTTGTTTGATATAATATTTTTTGTGCTTTTTGCTTACTAGTGTATCCTCTCCTTCAGCTGTTTGGTGTTTTTTGTATCCGTTTTTATAGTAAATCAGATAGTTAGCTCTATGCTTATTTAGGTGTGTATCTACTTCAAACTCTATGTATTCTCGGTTAAAGTCAAAGTAACCGTTGTTTTTCATATAGCGACTTATTCTTTCTCTTTCCGAAGCTAATTTGTATTCGTCGTAATTTGATCCACGCTTTATAGATATTCCGTCATCTTTATCTTTTGAGTATTGCGCAATTATTGGTTTAAGGTTATCATCGTCCATTCCGAAGTTTACATTTTTAACCTCCCAGGGTTTTTTAGGTGTCAGCGAATAATAAACAAAGGCTTTTTTCTTTTTGATTTTCTTGCCATTCCAGTTGGTTTTAATTTTATAATCTATCGAATCCGAACCTTTAGCTTCGAAGTATCCTTTCTTTTTTAAAAAAAGCAGCATTTGATTGGAGCTTTTACCGACTAGGTTAGTATCTAAAATTACTGGTGGTTCCCCAATACGTTTTAGCCAATTCCTAAATTTATTATCCTTTTTTGATCCATAAGAATAAACCCGTAAGTGAAATTTGAACAGACCAAGTAACTTATTATTGGGTTTCTGCTTAATAATATCGGATATATCATCGGTGCTTACTTTCTTATAAAATTCCGCTTTCTGTATTTTCGATGGCAGTTTATAATCAACTTCAACTTTCTCAAGAAGATACTGGCCTTCAGCTAATTGTTTATAAGGATTACAGCTGGCTAAAAAAAAGCCAGTAAAGATGAGGGTTAATATGGGGTTAAGTAGCTTTTTCAAAGCACGCCCAAAGGCGAAAGTTATACCTTTGCAAAATTACTGAAAATGCAATCTTAGGACTCACATGCTCACTAAAAACAAAATCAAATTAATAAATTCTTTGGATCGAAAAAAGAACCGAAAAGAACACGGTCTATTTATCGTTGAAGGGGAAAAAATGGTGAATGAATTAATCAATGAATGCGAAACACGCGAAAAGTGTGCATACCTTATTTCAGAATTGTTCTACACGCTGGATTACAAAACGAAATTTCTTGAGGATTTAGAAGAGTTAAACGTTGAGCAAACTGAAATAACGGAAACGGAATTAGCTAAAATCAGTAATTTTTCTTCACCAAATCAAGTATTAGCACTGGTTAATATTCCACAGGATAAAGTGCCATACTATGAGGAAGATATTGTGCTTATGATTGACGGGGTTATAGATCCGGGAAATTTAGGCAACATAATACGCTGTGCCGATTGGTTTGGGATCAATCATGTTATTTGTTCTACCAATTGCGTTGGGCTTTACAATCCAAAAGTTGTTCAAGCCAGCATGGGGAGTATTTTCAGAATTAACGTGCTGTATACTTTATTACCTGTTGTGCTGGCTAAAATGCGCAAGAATAATCCGTTAAAGCCCATATACGGTGCAACTTTAGATGGCGAAAACATATATGGCATGAACCTTAATGAAAATTCGGCAATCGTAATGGGAAGCGAATCTCATGGAATTTCTGAAGAGGTAAAAGCTTTTTTGACTAAAGAAGTGAAAATTCCTCAATTGGGTAGAGGGGAATCACTGAATGTAGCCTCGGCTACTGCTATTTTGTGTTCTGAGTTTAAGCGATTTTCAGTATGAAAAAACCATTAATTTTAATTTGTAACGATGATGGAGTTACTGCTCCTGGTATTCAATCACTAATCGAGGCGGTAAGGGATTTAGGAGAAATAATGGTAGTTGCGCCAGACAAGCCCCAAAGCGGAACAGGTCATGGCATTACTCTTAATGCCACCTTGAGAATGCAAAAAATCAGAGAAGAAGAAGGCTTGAAGGTTTGCAGCTGTTCGGGAACTCCTGTTGATTGTATAAAGTTGGCCATATTTAAAATGGAAATGAAACCAGCCATTATTTTATCGGGGATAAACCACGGAAGCAATGCTTCAATCAACGTAATTTATTCTGGAACCATGTCTGCGGCTGTTGAAGGTGCGCTTGAAAATGTGCCAAGTATTGGATTTAGCCTATTGGACCACAGTATTGATGCAGACTTTACTGCTGCGAAAGGCATTGCAAGGCAAATTACCATTAAAGCAATTGAAGAGGGCTTGCCAAAAGGAGTTTGTTTAAACGTCAACATACCCAAATTGCATGCAGAAGAAATTGCAGGAATTAAGGTTTGTCGTCAAGCAAAAGGAAATTGGGAAGAAGAATTTGAAGCGAGAAAAGATCCAATGGGCAATGAATATTTTTGGCTAACGGGAACATTTAATAATCAAGACCACGGAGAAGATACCGATATTTGGGCCCTTGAGAATAATTACGTAAGCGTTGTTCCCGTTCAGCATGATTTAACTGCGCATACAGCGTTAAGCGAAATAAACAATTGGGACCTATGAAAGACAATATTGTAATAGGATTAATTGCTGGAGCAATATTCCCACCCATTGTGGTAAATATTCTGATTGAGTCAGTAAACGAAGATTTATTGACCTTTTCACAAACTTACTTTGAGAACGTTTGCTTGCTTGCAATTGGTTTAAACGCTGGATTGATGTGGGTAGTTTTAAATACATTCAAAAAAGACAGAATAGGCCGCGGAATCTTATTGTCGAATTTTGGGTACGTAATTGCATTTGTAATTTATTTCTACATTTAGTTTGAAGCTCTACGTAATAGCTGGAGAGGCATCGGGAGACCTTCATGGAGCCAACTTGATCAAAGCTTTAAAGAAGCAGCATTCGGATATCGAAATCCGCTCCTGGGGTGGTGATTTAATGCAATCGGCCGGAGCAACTGTAGTAAAGCACATTAGAGATTTGGCGTTTATGGGGTTTTTAGAAGTGATTCTAAACCTAAAAACGATTCTGGGGAATATTAGCTTCTGTAAAAAAGACATTGAACGATTTCAGCCGGATGCAATTATTTTAATTGACTACCCTGGATTTAACCTACGTATTGCCAAGTGGGCAAAGGATAAAGGCATAAAGGTCTTTTATTACATTTCTCCCCAAATATGGGCATGGAATCAAAAACGAGGATTTAAAATAAAAAATATCGTTGACGAAATGTTTGTCATTTTGCCTTTTGAAAAGGAGTTTTATAAAAAGTTTGATTTAGACGTTCATTTTGTTGGGCATCCCTTATTGGATGCAGTAAAAGAGTTTAAAAATCAAAAGCCAGATTTTTCTGTTTTTTGTAAAAACAACCAGCTGCCTGAAAAACCAATAGTTGCTTTGTTGCCTGGAAGCAGAAAGCAAGAAGTGAATAAGATGTTGCCCATTTTTTTGAGTGTGGTGGATCGTTTTCCCGATTATCAATTTGTTTTAGCTGCAGCTCCAGCGTTAGAGTTGGATTATTATCAACCTTTTTTGACCAAACAAAACGTTTCGATAATAGAAGGCAAAACCTATGAATTGCTGCTTCAGGCAAAAGCGGCTTTGGTAAGTAGTGGAACAGCAACATTAGAAACGGCATTGTTTAAAGTGCCTGAAGTAGTATGCTACAAAGGGGGCACATTGAGCGTAATAATTGCTCGTATGCTCATAAAAATAAAGTTTATCTCGTTAGTGAATTTGATAATGGACCAAGAGATTGTTACAGAACTCATTCAATCGGATTTGAATAAAAAGCAATTGGAGAAAGAATTAGATCGAATTCTGCACAATGAGAAGGATAGAAAAGATCTTTTGGCCAATTACGAGATTTTAATTTCTAAGTTGGGAGGTGAAGGTGCATCTCAGCTTACTGCCAATCTCATGTTGAAAACTCTAGCCCACTAGGACTGAGTTCGATTTAAGCCCGAGTACTTTTGCGTGTTACATGATTCGTCTGCTTTTCATATTATTTATTTCAAGTTTATCTTTCTCTGCTTATGCAATAAAGGAGGTTATAAACGTTGGAATTCTTTGGGGAAACAGGCCTGCTAGTTCAGTAGTTTCTATACACACTGGATCTTACACCTTGTATGGAGATAACCAAGCGGTAAAACAACTTACGATTAATCAAACCATGGTATTGCGCATTGCAGGTGGCCAAGTTCAGGTTACTTCAGGTGGTAAGGTGGTTGGAAGTTACAAAAGTGTGCGACTTAAGCGGAACACTTGGGGCTCGGCATTTAATCTAAAGGCCATGTCACCGGCTACCGCTAAAAGAACCTATAATGATAACCTTAAGGTATCGGTTTATTTGAATAAGCTAAAGCTGATTAATAATGTTTACATAGAACATTACATTGGCGGAGTAGTTGAGGCAGAATCGGGCAGTAGAGAAACTTATGAGTACTATAAGGTGCAAGCGATTATAGCCAGAACTTATGTGCTCAGTAATTTGAGTAAATACGCCAAGTTTGGGTTTAATGTGTGCGACAGAGTAAATAGTCAGGTTTATAAAGGGATGAGTACTCGCAATCCGGACATAATTAAGGCTACAAATGCTACTCGTGGATTGGTTCTGGTAGATAGTGATATCAATTTAATACAGGCTGTATTTCATTCAAATTCTGGCGGACAAACTGCAAATAGCGAAGATGCATGGAGTAAAGAGGTGGATTACTTGAGGTCTATTTCCGATACGTTTAGCTTGGATCAACCTCATTATAATTGGAAAACATTTTTAGAAAAGGAAAAGTGGCTGAGTTACTTAGAAAAGAAATACAGCTACCCGGTAAAGGATAGTGTTTTCCTAGAATATGTGCTTGATTATTGTCCCACTGAACGAGATCGTTGTTTGTCTCCATTGGCGCCAAATACGTTGCTGAAAACCATTCGAATTGATTGGGGGTTTCGATCAACTTTCTTTTCCATTAGCGAAGGAGAGGAAGGTAAGTATGTGTATTTTGAAGGTAGAGGCTTTGGTCACGGTGTAGGACTGAGTCAAGAGGGAGCGATGCGCATGGCGGAGTTAGGAATTCCTTACAACAAAATTTTAAAATACTATTACAAAGACACCCACCTCATTCACCTTTCCGCTTTAGATTTTTTTAGGGGAGAATAAAGCAGGTATTTCAATATTTCCTACTTTTAGGTGATGCCAAAGCGATTATCACCTTTTGCTAAGTTGCTTTTATACCTAATAATTGGGATTGTTGGTACTTACATCGCCCAAGTTAATGCAATTTCATTATGGCTTATTGCCTTGACAGGTTGCGGTATATCCCTGTTTTTTCATTTGCAGTTTTACGAGTTTAGTAGAATCAAAAGAGTTATTGGTTTTCAGTTGGGCGTATTTCTCGTTTTTTCGAGTGTTGGAGCATTGTTAGTTGCTAGAACTGGAAATGAAGCTGGACTTACAGATCAAAAATTTGGCGATAACATTTATGCCAGCGCAGTTGTAAGGGATGTTCACTTTTCGGATAGCGCAACTGTTATTAATATCGCTCTATTAAATGGTTATGCAGGAGATACTGTTTTTGATGTGCCCTTTGGAGCAACCGTAAAAGACAAGCAGAAGAAGTTCTTGAACCTTCTTCCTGATGATGAAATTTTCATTGAAGGGAAAGTTCAACCATTTTTTGAAAACACTAATCCCGGTGCTTTCAATTATCGCGAGTATATGGAGCAAAATGGCAAGTACTTTCAAGTAAAAGCCAATACGCTAAATATTCTGCATCGCCCAAAATGGAGCATTTGGAGAGCGGTTTATCAAGTTCGGAATCACCTGTCAAATGTGTTAAGAAAGCACCTTGAATATCGAGAACTTGGTGTAGCTCAGGCATTGGTTTTGGGGCAAAAGCAGTATTTAGAACCGGAAACCAAACAAGCATTTGCTGGAGTAGGTGCAATGCATATTTTGGCAGTATCGGGTTTGCACGTTGGATTGGTGTTTCTATTGTTTAATTGGTTGTTTAAACCACTTCAAAAACTACCCAATGGACATATAGTTCAAACCGTATTAGTGATTCTTGTTATCGTTGGATATGCAGCTATTACGGGGTTTTCTCCTTCGGTAACAAGAGCCTCACTCATGTTTGCATTAATTAGTGTCGGCAATATGTTGCGTAGGGTAGGAGACATTTACAACACCATTTTTGCATCTGCGTTTTTGATGCTGCTTTATAACCCAGATTTACTGTTTAGTATTGGCTTTCAACTGTCTTACATTGCTGTTTTAGGTATCATTTTTATTTATCCCAAACTGTTTAAGTGCTTAGCGCCAAAATACTGGATTACTGTTAAATTATGGAGTTTACTTTGTTTGGCCATAGCTGCACAATTGGTCACTTTTCCGCTAGGAATTTATTATTTCCACCAATTCCCGACCTACTTTTTTATTACAAATCTTATCGTAATTCCCGCCGCATTTGTGCTACTACTCGGAGGATTTGTGTTGTTTTTTAGCAATGCAATTACGCAGCTTGGTTTTTCAATTGTTGAAGCATGGCTGGGGTGGATGTACCAAAAAGTAGTCTGGTTATTAAACGAATGTATTGAAATCCTCTATGCCTTTCCCGTTAGCTCCATTGCTCAACTAGAAATATCGGAGCTGCAACTTTTTATTATTTACTTGTTCATCATTTCTACAGTTGTTTTTTTAGTGTACAAAAGCAGTTTCTTTTTAAGAGTGGGCATGCTTATGATCTTCCTGCTCTGCGTATCCTTTACTTGGAATAAATATGATGTATTGCGTTCTTCAGGAGTGTTGGTTTACCAATACAATACCTCCGTAGTTGAGGTTTTTGAAGGCAAAAAAAGTAGATGTTATGCTGGGTTTGTGCATCCTCAACAACAATTCTATTTTGATCGAATGATTCAGGACTTTAATCGACACGAAGGAAGAGTTACAGATACTATAGTTGAGGCTAAGTTGCTAAAACGAAATCGTGTTGAACAGGTTTCTCTGGTGAAAGGAGAAAACGAGATTCAGCTACTCGAAAAATCGATATTAATTAAACTAGAAGACAGGAGGCAAAAAGAGGAATTTAGCTTGGATTCGGCTCGAATATTTCAGGTTTGCAACTAAAAAAAGCGGCTCTCGGCCGCTTTTCAATTTTGTATGCAATTGAATTTATTTCTTGAAATTATCAGCTACAATCCAATCCTTAGTTCCATGCGTATGGTCATAGAACCCTTCGCCGCTTTTAGCGCCTAATTTACCCGCCATAACCATATTAACAAGCAAAGGGCAGGGTGCGTATTTGGAGTTACCAAATCCTTCGTGCAATACCCTCATTATCGATAAACAAACGTCCAAGCCAATAAAATCGGCCAATTGCAATGGTCCCATAGGATGAGCCATTCCCAATTTCATAACGGTATCAATTTCTTCAACACCCGCAACACCTTCGTGTAAAGTGATGATGGCTTCGTTAATCATTGGCATTAATATCCTATTGGCAACAAAGCCAGGGTAATCGTTTACTTCAACTGGAATTTTTCCTAAATCTTTAGAGGTATCCATAATGGTTTTAGTTACTTCGTCAGAAGTAGCATAGCCTCTAATAATTTCCACCAACTTCATGATTGGAACTGGATTCATAAAGTGCATTCCAATAACTTGTTCCGGTCGCTTAGTTACCGATGCAATTTTTGTAATAGAAATGGATGAGGTATTGGTTGCTAAAATACAGTCTGCATTAGCGTGCTGGTCTAAATCCTTGAAAATTTTAAGTTTTAAATCAATATTTTCTGTTGCAGCTTCTACCACTAAATCACGGTCTTTCACGCCAACTTCAATAGAGGTGAGGGTAGTAATGTTACTTAAACACTCTTCTTTTTGGGCTGCTGTAATTTTCTCTTTTGCTAAAAGTCGATCTAGGTTTTTGGTAATTGTAGCAACTGCTTTGTCCAAGCTAGATTGCTGAATGTCAATAAGGTTTACCTCGTAGCCACTTTGAGCAAAAACGTGTGCTATTCCATTTCCCATGGTGCCTGCACCAATAACTGCAATTTTTTTCATATAGTACTTGTGATTGTATCTCGCAAAATTAATTATCCCTTAATGGAGATGCTGTGCAAAGATTAATAATTTGATGAATTTCGTTAAGAACTAACGATCAAATAGGTTAATTAGCTTCCTGAAAAAGTCATTGAACAAAGCAATAACAAGCGCCAAGGTCATTAACCAAATCACTACAATGTTTACCCAAAAGGTTTTAATTTTCTTACCAAAAACCTTTTTTTGTGGAGCAAAAAAGTGACTATTGAAGGATTCGCTATCTCTGTAAATTGGATTTTCTTGCGGTATTAATCGGCCATTATATTCTATATAATGACTCAACTCCAATTTATTAGACACTAAGTCTGCAAGGCTTTGGTTTCTATTGTTATTCTTGGCTTCAGTAAAATTAATATTAGCATCTTTTGTTAAGTAGTTTATAGCGTCGTCCCTATCATCCAAGGTTCTATTGTGCAGTTTATTATAAAACGTTCTCTGAAGTTTTAAGTAGTCTTTTAAGTCTTGAAAGTCCTGTTCTTTGACGGCTCCTATTTGTAACCTATCCGCTCCTTCGTATGCAAGTTTTGGGTAAACTTTATTTTGTGCAGTAATTTCATTTTGAAGTAATTGAAGTGACTTTTTTACTTCTTCTTGTTTCTCTGGGTCGTTAAAATAGTTTTCTATAAACCCAATTTTCGAAGTCAACTCTGGTATCCAATATACCTTTTTATAGTTGGCCATCGATTGAATTTTATCGTAAGGATAAAGGTGTTTTTCAAACTTATTTTCAATGAATTGATTAACTGCAAGCGCTTCAAATGCCCAACGAGAAGCCATAGCCTCTCCGATAAAAGGAACTTTAATTCTGGAAGAAACGTTAGGATTTAATTTGTCAAACTTTACAATTACACCACTAAAAATAAGCTGCGGTATAATAATGAATGGAATCAAAATATAAATGGTGACAGCGCTATTAAAGCTTGCGGAGATATTAAGTCCTAACACATTAGCAAAGCATGCCGTTGTGAATAGGATTAAATAGTAATCCCAAAACATACCTTCAATCTCAAGAATGTTGTTTCCAATAAGCACAAAAGTGATGGTCTGAATTGCTGAGATTAGAAACATGATTAGGATTTTACTAATCAAGTACGCACTATTATTAAGATTTAAAAATGACTCTCTCTTTCGAATTTTTTGGTCGCGGATGATCTCTTCAGCACTTACCGTAAGACCAATAAATAACGCAACTACAACCGACATAAACATGTATGCGGGAATGTTTTCGTTTTCAAGGAAAACGTATTCACTATCTTGCCCATTAAAAGGGTAGTAGCGGACGAAATAGCTTAAAATAAGCGCCAATACAGGAGCTTCTAACATGTTAATCAACATGTATTGTCGATTTGTCAACTTTGAAAGGACATCTCGAGTGACAAATATTTTAAACTGCTGCAGTACTCCCGACAGATTAAAATCAATTTTGGGAGCAGAAAGAGGGTCTTCTAGCATTTCCACATTACAGTCAATTTCTTTTAAATATAAATCGTACCACTGTTTGGGCTCAACCTTTCTATCCTCGGTTAGATTTCCATACTCATCAACAACTTTTTGGTCTATAATGTTAAATATGACCTCTGGATTTACATTTCCACTAGCATCTTCTTCATCTGCATTTGCAAATTTAGCCGCTCTTTTAAAATATTTTATGCCTTCTACAGGATTCCCATTGTAAATCAAATAACCACCAACATCAAGAATCATAAGCTTATCAAACATTTTAAAAATGTCTGAAGAAGGTTGATGTATAACTACATATATCAATTTACCTTTTAAGGAAAGTTCCTTAAGTAAATCCATAATGTTCTGAGAATCTCTAGAACTTAAACCTGAAGTTGGTTCATCAACATACAGCAGAGCCGGTTCTCGAATTAACTCAAGGGCAATATTCAATCGTTTACGCTGTCCTCCACTTATGTATTTTTCCATTGGGCTACCAACCTTGAGGTCGACAGTTTCTTTAAGCCCAAGGCTAACCAATAAGTCCATCACTTTTGTAGTGATTTCTTTATCGGATTTTCCGCCAAAAATTAATTTAGCGTTATAGTATAAGTTTTGAAATACGGTCAATTCCTCTATCAACAGCTCATCTTGCGAAACGTAACCTATTACGCCCTTAATTTTCTCAGGGTGTTTATGAATGTCAATTCCATTTAGGGTTACCTTACCTTCCGTTGGAGTATACTCTCCGTTTAGAATGTTTAGCAGGGTAGATTTACCTGCTCCCGAACCACCCATTATTCCTATTAGCTTACCGTTTTCTTCGCACATTCTAAAAGGCTGGACACCAATATTTCCAGTTTTGAAACGATAAATTAAATCTTGAGCTTTAAAAACAATTTTTTCACTTTCTGTTCTAACCAAAAAAGAACTTACTACATCGCTATAGAAAATAGGAGAAACTTTTCCACTTCTAACACTCGAACCAACGTATAGAGGATAGGCCCTATTAGCAAATAAAATTTGTCCATTAAGGTACAAATCGTCCTCACCTAAGTAGCGCATAACATACATTTCTACACTTGGGAACTTTAGGAATATTATTTTCCCTTCGATGCCATCTCGTTTAATAAATTGAGACTTTTCACATTCAATACTATCTTCAGAAGAAACAATAAGTATATCAAGAAGATCAGGTATGGTGTTAGGTTCCGCTTCTAAAAATTTCAAGCAATCATCAAATTCATCAGTTGGAATTTTAAATGTATCCGCTGTAGTTCTTAAGAATTGAAATTCGTGATCTGAAATATTTTCATCCGCAAGAATGTACTCAAGAAGCCTTATGAGAATGACTATTTTTTGCTTTTGTTGTAAAACAGCATTGATTTTAGAGCAAACTTCAATGACATTTTGATCAGCAAGTGCATCCTTTTCAACACCATGGTGAATTTCCTTGATGTTTTTGTCGTAAATTTCTAAATAGGTAGGTACGAGTTCAGAGTTTAGCTCTTGAGTAAGATAATCGTTAACAATAACTCTACTTTCTTGAGTAATGTCATCGACATCTGAAGCCATAGCAAACAACTGCATCAATGCTTTCAGTAGCTCTTCACTCATAGCTTGTTAAAATATTGGATAACGAATGTCATAGTTTTAGCGAAATTCAAATATAAGCAAGTAGTTGAACGGTGCAAATTTTGCACTGCATCTTATTTAACAGTGAATATTTATGAAATTTCTCTGTCAATTTGTCTTTTTAAATCTTTTTGTTTCAGGCTTTCTCTTTTGTCGTGTATTTTTTTTCCTTTTGCTAAAGAGAATTTGAGTTTGGCTAATCCTTTTTCATTCACAAACAATAGAGTAGGAACTGCTGTAAAACCCTTTACCAGCATGTGTTTTCTTATTTTTTTTATTTCCGTTTTATTGAGGAGTAGTTTTCGATCGCGTTTAGGGATGTGATTGGAGTAAGTTCCTTCGGTATATTCGGCAATAAACATGTTTCGCACAAAAACCTCTTCTCCAATAAGGCTAACAAAAGCCTCATTAATAGTTGCTTTACTTTCTCGAATTGATTTTATTTCAGTGCCAGCGAGTTGAATTCCAGCCACAAAATCGTCCATCAGTTCAAATTCGTATCGCGCTTTGCTGTTTTTTATGCGAACGTCGTTCGTAAATCTTTTTTTCGCCATAGATTACAAATATATCCGATTAAACGAGCTGCTTATTTCATTTTTTAATACTCAGTTGTATGTAACGGGATTGGAAAAATATAAGATTATTTTTCAAAAATACCTACCCATAGGTATTGTGCAGTTTGAATTCTCAGGATAGATTTGCCTTGTTATTTATAATAAGTCTAAATAAAGATAAAAATGAATAAGGTTATTTTTTCGGTGTTGGTAATGTCAGTGTTTGTTGCTTGCGAGAAGAAGGGTTGTACTGACGAAACAGCTGTAAATTATACTGAATTTGCCAAGCAAGATGATGGTTCTTGTGAATACGCTGAAGTAATCTCTAGAGGAATTGAGGCGCCAAGCACTTATAAATTTGAACGAAATGGCGCATCAACCGTTAGCTTCTCAGGGCAAAAGGAACGAATGGATATGTTATCTGAAATGGTGGCCTATATGAAAACGGCAAATACACCAGGAACTGCATTGGATGAGGCAAAGATGTTAAATATGTACGCGAATGAAAACACTCCATTTATTGCAGCTGAGCTTAACGCTTCTTCAAAACAATTGAAAGATAAAACGGCCAGCAGTGACCCCTTAATTATTGGCGAAATTGAAAATTGGATAAAAGAAATTGCAAGCATTTCAGATTCAACTGAAGTTGCAAAGTTTGAAGGTAAAAGTGGTAATTCTGGAGTTGTACAATCGGGCGATAAGGCTTATTTGGTTAATAAATTGGGTCAGGAGCCCACTCAGATAATTGAAAAAGGATTAATGGGAGCTGTGTTTATGCATCAGATTTCTTATGTGTACTTAGGTGCTGAGAAAATGAATGTAGACAACGATACCATAGAGGAAGGGCAGTCATATACAAAAATGGAACACCACTGGGATGAAGCTTTTGGGTATCTATTTGGAACGGTAGATTTTCCAGCTGAAGGTACCGATCGTTTCTGGGGAAAATATGCAAATGGTAGAAACGATTTATTAGCATCGAATACTAAATTAATGAATGCATTTATTGCAGGTAGGTTTGCCATCACTCAGCTTGATTATGCAGCAAGAGATGCACAAATTAGTATCATCAGAATGGAATTAGAAAAAGTTTGTGCTGCAACTGCAATACATTATCTGAGCTTAGCGAAGAAGGAGATTTCTGACGATGCGCTGAGGAATCATGCAATCAGTGAAGCTTGGGCTTTTCTTGATAACCTTAAATACGCTTACGAGGGAAAACTTACAAGCGCTCAAATAGCTGAACATAAGAAAACAATAGGTGAAGATTTTTACTCGATTTCGGCAGCAAACCTGACCAGTGTAATTGATGATTTAGCAACTACTTATGGTTTTGAATCTATTAAATCGCAATTGTAAAATGAGGCATTTATTAGTATTAGTTTTTATAATGGCAGTCACTTTATCTTGTAAAAAGGATGATCCTGAAGTAGCAGACATACAGCCAACAGCGGCATTTAATATTGAGAACCTTTTAACTAATTGGTCAACATCAATCATAATTCCGAGTTATGAGCAATACCAAACAAATGTTCTTGAATTACAAAAAGCAGCAAGTCAGTTTAAAGCAAGTCCTTCCGAAATAAACCTCACAAACGTAAGGTCTGCTTGGTTATCAGCTTACATGGCTTGGCAAAAGGTTGCAATGTATGAGTTTGGGCCAGCTGCGGATATTACATTGCGCAGCGAAACCAATATCTATCCTACCGATACTGCAGAGTTGAAGGATTTAATAAAGCAAGGTTCAATTAACATAAATGGTGCAAACAAACTGGATGTTAAAGGCTTTCCGGCATTAGACTACCTAATTAATTCAGGTTCAGCTACTAAAATAGTTGGAAGGTATACGGACTCCATATTAGGAACAAATCGGCTAAACTATTTGGAGGAAGTAGTAAATCAATTCGCAAACAATGCTGAATCGGTCAATATAAAATGGTCTTCAAATGGAGGCAATTATGTGAATCAGTTTAATGGAGCCAATGGAACTGACGCAGGCAGTAGTTTAGGTCAGGTGATTAATGCACTTACTCAACATATTGAGCGACATTTGAGAGATGGGAAATTGGGTATTCCAAATGGAAACAGAAATTTTTCGGGTACGTCGTTACCTGGCCATGTTGAGGCGCTGTACTACGGAAATACTTCTATTGAATTGGCTCTTGAAAACTTGAATGCAATTGAAGCATTCTATAATGGATCGAATAATGACGGTGTTGAGGGAATTGGGTTGGATGATTATTTAATTAGTCTCGGTGCCGAATATAACAAAGGAACTTTAAACGATGCCATCAAAGCTCAATTTGCTGCTTGTAGGAATAAGTTGAATGCAATTCCAAAACCGCTGAAAGAAAGTTTGACTTCGAATAAAGCCAATGTTGATGAAGCAGTAAAAGAATTGCAGCGATTGATCATTCTTTTTAAAGCCGATATTCCATCGGCAACAGGTGTATTGATTACCTATCAAGACAACGACGGAGATTAGTGTGTTGAGTATTACTTCAATAAAGAAAAACTTAATCACCAAAGAAGTTGATATTGCTCCTTTGGTGATTTTTCGTTTACTGTTTTCTGCATTAATGTTTGCTAGTTTGTTGCGTTTTTGGCTCAAAGGATGGATTTACGAACTCTATATTTCGCCTACATTTCATTTTAAGTATTACGGTTTCGAATGGGCGCAGTCGTTAGGTGAACCAGGAATGTATGTCTTGTTTGCTTTAGTAATGCTAGCTTCAGTTTGTATGTTTATTGGTTATAAATACCGACTGTCTGCTCTCGCTTTTTTTATTGGATTTACTTACATCGAACTGATTGATAAAACCACCTATTTAAATCACTATTACTTCATCAGTTTGGTTTCATTTCTAATGGTATTTTTACCAGCTAACCGATATTTTTCCTTGGATGCTAAATTATCTCCCAAGTTGCAAACGAGAAAAATACCAGTCTGGTCAATTAACCTTTTGAAACTGCAATTAGGGATAGTTTATTTTTTTGCTGGCATTGCCAAATTGAATTACGATTGGCTAATTAAAGCCATGCCGCTAAAATTATGGTTGCCCGCTCATACGAGTAAACCTATCATCGGTTTTCTGTTTAAGAATACAGCTGTAGCTTATGTTTTCAGTTGGTTTGGTGCGCTATACGATTTATTGATTCCTTTTTTATTGCTTTCAAAAAAGACGAGATCATTGGCCTATGTTGCCGTAATCGTTTTTCATGTGCTGACCTATTGGTTATTTCCAATTGGTATGTTTCCGCTTATAATGATTGGCTGTACGTTGATTTTCTTCTCTGAAGATTTCCATTGCAATTTGCTGGATAAGCTAGAAAGAATAGTCAAATGGTCACCTGTTACGGTTTCTGAAAACCTTGAAAACACAAAAGGGCTGAGTGCTTTTGGAATAGTATCTATTGCAGTTTTTATGGCGGTTCAATTCGTATTTCCTTTTCGACATTTGGCCTATGAAGGACCGTTGTTTTGGCACGAGCAAGGCTACCGATTTGGGTGGAGAGTAATGCTCATGGAAAAGGCTGGAAGTGCATTTTTTTATGCATCAGAACCCACAAGCAAAAAACGATTGGAAATAAGGAATGGTGATTACCTAACCGCTAATCAAGAGAAAATGATGGCGACTCAACCCGATATGATTTTGGAATTCGCCAATTACATCGAAGCCGATTTAAAAAGTAAGGGTTGGAGTAATCCAGAAGTGTATTCTGAGGTTTATGTGACATTGAATGGAAGTGGAAGTCGACCATTTATTGACACTAAAGTTAATCTAGCTTCTATTGAGGACTCTTGGAAAAACAAAACTTGGATATTACCATTTGAAAATTGAAAAAAGTAGTAGCTATATCGATCTTGTTGTTTCTTGTTGGGCATTGCTTAGTTGCTCAAAAAGCCAGTTTAGAAGGTAATATTGTATGGAAGAACAGTAGAAAGCCAGCTACTGAAAGTGAGGTGATATTAAAATATACACCCTATAAAACCAAAACTGATAAACAAGGAAATTATCGAATAGCTAATTTAAAGCCAGGTAATTACAAGATTGTTGCGTTTACTCTTGGCATAAAAACTACAGAACAAGAAATAAATTTAAAAGCTGGGAATAACACCTTAAGTTTTGAATTGGACAGCGTTGCAATTGAATTAAACGAATTTATCGTTCAAGAAGATAGGAGTTCAGGCTTTGGACTGATGCATATGAACGCTATTGATGGAATGGATATCTATTCTGCAAAGAAAAGTGAGGTAATAGTAATGAGCCAAATGAATGCAAACTTAGCAACCAATAATTCTAGGCAAATTTACAGTCGAATATCGGGTTTGAATATTTGGGAAAGTAGCGAAGGTGGATTGCAGTTGAATATTGGGGGGCGAGGTTTAAGTCCAAATAGAACCAGTAATTTCAATACACGTCAAAATGGATACGATATAGCTGCTGATGCTTTAGGATACCCCGAAAGTTATTATACGCCTCCTTCCGAGTCAATTGATCGTATTGAAGTTACACGTGGTGCTTCTAGTTTGCAATATGGAACTCAGTTTGGTGGAGTATTAAATTTTGAATTAAAAGGACCTCATCCCGATAAGAAGATGGACATTGTATTGCGGCAAAGTATGGGCTCTTTTGGCTTGTTCAACACCTTCAACTCTATCGGCGGAACCAATAAAAACATAGGATATTATGGGTATGTAAATTACAAGCGCGGTGGAGGTTGGCGACCAAATAGTCAATTCGAATCTATTGTGGGGCATGCGCAGTTTCATCAAAAAATCAATGCGAAGCTCAGCTATAAAATTGAGTTTACTAAAATGAGTTACACCGCGCAGCAGGCCGGTGGATTAACGGATAGATTGTTGGAAGAAGATCCTAGTCAAAGTATTCGAGAGCGGAACTGGTTCAAAGTAGACTGGAACATTGCTGCTGCGGTTTTTACCTATAGATTGAATTCAAAATGGCGCTTTGAAATGCGAAACTTTGGGCTAATTGGATCTCGAGATGCATTGGGGGTTTTGGGATACATAAATCGTCCCGACCCTGAAGGATTGAGAGATTTAATGAAAGACGATTACTTGAATATTGGTAATGAAACCCGTATGGTGCACACTTATGAATTTCTTGGAAATCCAAGTAATTGGTTGGTCGGAATGCGCTACTATAGGGGGTTTACAAAGCGAAAGCAAGGTAACGGTTCTGCCGGTTTTGATGCTGACTTTAATTTTAGCGATCCGGAGAATCCTGAATACAGTAATTACAAATTCCCAAGTCAGAATGTAGCGGCATTTTCGGAAAATGTTTTTCAAGTTACTTCCAAATGGAGCATTACGCCCGGTGTTCGGTTTGAACATATTATTACACAATCGGATGGAACCTATAACGTTGAGTTTTTTGATTTAGCAGGAAATACTCAGGGGGCAAGAACTATTGAAGATCAGCAAAGTAGTTCACGAAGTTTTGTAATTGGAGGTATTGGAACTGCTTATAAACTAAAAAATAGTGAAGTCTATGCCAATATCAGCCAAAACTATCGCGCAATTAACTTCAACGATATGCGTGTAAATAATCCAAACCTTCAAGTTGATCCAAATCTGCAAGACGAAACAGGATTTTCTAGTGACCTTGGAATTCGAGGAAATATTTCAAGGTATTTTATTTATGATATCAGTGGATATTATTTGCAGTATTCTGGACGAATCGGAACTGTTTCGAAAGAGGATGAGAGAACATTGAGAGTTATTCGATACCGCACCAATGTTTCTGATTCTAGAAATATAGGTCTTGAATCTTACGGGGAAATGGATATTATTGGAGTTTTGACAAAAGGCAAATCAAAAACTAATTTGAACATTTTTTCCAACTTCACAATTCAAGATGCAAAGTATATCAACTCAAGTGAAGCTGCTTATCAGAATAAACAGGTCGAAAATGTACCAAGTATGATATTGAAAACTGGAGTAAATTTAAAGCGGAAGAAATTCAAAATTGGCTATCAATACTCATACAATTCAGAGCAGTTTTCTGATGCCACAAATGCGAGCTATTCACCAAATGCAATTGTTGGAATAATCCCAGCATACTGGGTTATGGACTTGAGCGCGAGCTACGAATACAAGAAATGGACCTTTGAAACTGGAATTAATAACCTTACTGACAATCGATATTTTACAAGACGAGCAGTTGGTTATCCCGGTCCGGGAATTATTCCTGCAGACCCCATTAATTTTTATGGAGCGGTTCAGTTGCATTTTTAATCGAATTGTGTGACCTAAGTCTCTATAATCAGCATGGTGTAAATTATAACTTTGGCCCAGAGTATAATTATGCCCCAAAAACAAATTTTTCCAATTCTAAGTTGGCTTCCTGGATATAAAAAGGAATGGCTAAGTGGTGATATTTCTGCAGGATTGACGGTAGGAGTAATGCTTATTCCGCAGGGAATGGCTTATGCCATGATTGCCGGAGTGCCGCCTATCTATGGCTTATACGCTTCTACTTTTCCGCTCATTATTTATGCACTTTTTGGAACCAGTCGCCAATTAGCTGTTGGGCCAGTTGCAATTGATTCTTTATTGGTTTTGGCTGGTGTGAGTGCTTTTGCAGAGGTAGGTTCTGAATATTTTATTGAGTTGGCAATTCTCTTAGCTTTCATTGAAGGAATAATTCTCATTTTATTTGGATTTCTTCGCTTAGGTTTTCTTGTTAATTTTCTGTCAAAGCCTGTAATAGGTGGTTTTACAGCCGCAGCTGCAATTATTATTGGAGTCAGCCAGTTGAGGCATTTGCTGGGAATAGATATTCAAACTTCAGGAAACGTTTTCAAAACGCTCCTTTCGTCGGTTACTGAATTTTCAAATTGGTCGGTTTTGAGCATTATCATTGGGATTATTGGAATCATTTTGATTTTATCGATAAAGAAAATAAATCGCAAAATTCCAGGTGCATTGCTTGCGGTGATCTTAAGTATTTTGGCGGTGTACTTTTTAAACCTTAGTTCAAATTCAATTCGAATTGTTGGCGAAATTCCAGCCGGACTGCCCGCATTTAGATTACCAAACCTCAACCTTGAAATTATTCAAAAGTTGCTTCCAGCAGCCTTTACAATTGCTTTAATAGCTTTTACTGAAGCCATTTCAGTTTCCAAGGCGATTCAAGCTAAACACCGAGATTACGAGATTTTACCCAATCAGGAACTGTTTGCTATAGGAATAGCCAATATTGTAGGCTCTATGTTCCAGTCGTTTTCAGTTACCGGTGGTTTGGGAAGGACAGCAGTTAACGATCAATCGGGTGCAAAAACCGGTTTAGCTTCTCTTATCAGTGCTGTTTTAGTAATGCTCACATTATTATTTCTTACACCGCTTTTTTACTATTTACCGCATGCTATTCTTGCTTCTATCATTATGGTTGCGGTATCGGATTTAATTGATATTAAATATGGAAAACACCTTTGGAATACCGATAGAAGGGAATTTACCATGTTGATTTCAACTTTTGTTGCAACCCTTGCATTTGGAATTGTAAATGGAATTTTAATAGGTGTTTTATTGAGCATAGGTTTGGTGATTTTTAGAGTAAGCAAACCGCACTTAGCCCAATTAGGAAGAATTGCTGGTACGAATTATTACCGAAATGTATTGCGTTTTAAAGAAGCTGAGGAATTTGAAGATTTGCTAATCGTTCGTTTTGATGCTCAATTATTTTTCGCGAATTGCGAATATTTTAAAGATAATGTACTGGCTTGGGCCGAGAAGAAACCGAAGCTAAAGAAGGTTTTGATTGATGCACAACCTTTAACTCAAATAGATTCAACCGCGTCTTATATGCTGCTAGAATTGATAAAGCACTTTAACGATAATGGTGTAGAGGTTGTATTTGCAGGTGTAACGGGTCCAGTTCGGGATCAATTTAGAAAAGCCAAATTGGCCAAGACCTTAGGCACGAATCATTTTTACATGAACGTGCACGAGGCCGTTTCGCACCACTTAAAAGAAGGTGATTTACCTCCTGAGAATTTGGTTTCGCAGAGTAATGAGGGTTGAGTAATATGTAATGAAAGGTGGTTTTCCACGGATTGCTTTGGTCTCCCGCGGATTGCGCAGATGAACGGAGATTTTTTGGAATACTTGAATAGTAGCTACGCCGTCATTCCGTGAGATTAGATGAGCTGCTGCCGCAGAAGGTATTGCGAATCTTATGTACGGAATCTTTATAACGTTAATTGATGGAATTTTAGATTCCTGCCTGCGCAGGAATGACGAATAGTTTTGTGAGCCTGCAACCCCCGCCGTCATTCCCGTGAAAACGGGAATCTTCATATTCAATAGAAAGATTCCTGATATCTATTTCAAGAAAACTCATGCTTCATTTTGTTCAATTACGATTTTGGAAGGACGATACGACAAACAAGTACAAACAACAAAAAGCCCTTTTCGATACCAATAGTTATCGGGACGAAAAGGGCTTCTAAATATCAAAATATTAGTTTCCTAGTAGTAATGTAATCTTCTCACTTTAGCAATATACTTAGCTAAACGAATAACTTGCTTAGTATATCCAAACTCATTATCGTACCACACATAAAGCACAACGTTTTTACCGTCGTTACTCATTATAGTTGCAGGTGAATCAAAAACAGCACAACAAGTATTTCCAATGATATCGCTAGAGACTAGTTCTTCGTCCATTGAATAATGGATTTGATTTACCAAGTTACCTTCCAAAGCTGCTTTTTTCAATAGTGCATTTACTTCTTCTCTGGTGCTTTCCTTTTTTAAGTTCAAACTCAAAATAGCCAAAGAACCATTTGGAGTAGGAACACGAACTGCATTTGCAGTCAGTTTGTTTTCGAAGCTAGGAATAACCTTAGTTACCGCTTTTCCAGCACCTGTAGAAGTAATCACCATGTTTATTGCAGCAGATCGACCTCGACGCGGCTTTTTATGCATGTTATCCAACAAGTTTTGGTCATTGGTATAAGCGTGTACAGTTTCAATATGGCCTCTTTCAACACCAATATTGTCTTCTATTACCGAAAGTATCGGAGAGATGGCATTCGTAGTACAAGACGCTGCCGAATAGATTGTTTCTTCATCGATATTAACCGTACCTTGATTAATAGCGTAAACAATATTTGGAATTTCTTTTCCTGGAGCAGTTAATAGAACCTTGTTAACACCTTTAGATTGTTTGTGTCTTGAGAGGGCTTCACGATCAGTAAAAACTCCGGTATTGTCAATCAATAAACAATTATCGATTCCGTATGAAGTATAATCTACATCTTCTGGGTTTTTTGCTTCAATCATTTGAATGCGCTGCCCATTTAAGATTAAACATTTTCCAGCTAAATCAACATCAACAGTTCCTTCAAATTGTCCATGGACAGAATCGTTACTTAACAAAGAAGCTCTTTTTGTAATTTGAAAATCAGATGTATCTCTAGTTACAATGGCTCTCAACCTCAATTGTTGTCCTTTTCCAGCTTGTTTGATTAACTCGCGCGCAGCCAAACGACCAATTCTACCGAAACCATAAAGAACAACGTCTCTTGGCTCAGTTTTTTTAGTTGAAGTTCCGTTTACAATTTCGCCTAATTTGTCACTTATAAATTCCGCTTGAGAGCCGTAATTACTGCCTTCGGTTTTCCATTCGTAAGAAAGCTTTCCAATATCAATTTTCGCTGGAGGTAAATCCATAGCGTTTAATGCAGAAGCTAGAGCAACAGTATCGGCTACTTCAATCGGTTTCTGAACTACATTGGCAGCATATTCGTGCAATCTTAAAATTTCTGAAGAAGCAACATTTACCAAATGATTTCTAAAAAGCACTAATTCAACTTGCTTTTCATACATTAATGTGCCAACTGCAGAGATTAATTCAATAGCAGCTCTTTCTTTGGAAAGCCACTCTCCGTGTGCTTTACTGTAACTTGTTAAACCCGTATTAGCCATATCGGATAAAAATTTCTTTTAGTTAATATTATAAAATAAAACGGCGCTAAATGATTGCTCAAATAGCGCCGCAAAAGTATTATAATTCAATTGTTTGAACAGCCTTTCGTTCGTGAGATTAAGAGATTATAACCACTTTCGAACAATTCTTATAGGTGCTCTTATGCATTAAGATTTTATCCAATTAAAACTACCTGATGGAAATTAATTTTGTTTTTTAACCCAAGTATGCTCGTAGTAATTTACTTCTAGAGTTATGCCTTAATCGACGAATTGCTTTTTCCTTTAACTGTCTTACGCGTTCCCGTGTCAGGTCAAATTCAGCTCCGATTTCATCCAGCGTCATACCTTGTTTTTTCCCAATTCCATAAAACATTCTAATCACCTGTCGTTCTCTTTGTGAAAGCGTGGTGAGTGAGCGCTCTATTTCTTGGATTAAAGATTCGCGGATTAGACCGTCATCAGTTTTTGGCCCGTTTCCACTCATCATATCGATCATGCCAAAATCTTCTCCTTCTCTATATGGAGCATCAACAGATACATGACGGCCAGAGCTTTTCATAGAATCGCGTACTTTTTTGGAGTCAATTTCTAAGTGTTGCCCAATTTCGGCAGCGCTAGGAGCTCTTTCGAATTCTTGTTCTAATTGCGAAAAAGTCTTATTAATTTTCGAAATAGTTCCAACTTGATTCAACGGCAGGCGTACAATTCTAGCTTGCTCTGCCAAAGCTTGAAGAATGGATTGGCGTATCCACCAAACCGCATAAGAAATGAATTTGAAACCACGTGTTTCATCGAAGCGACCAGCAGCTTTTATTAAACCTAGATTTCCTTCATTAATTAAATCGGGTAAAGTAAGTCCTTGATTTTGATATTGCTTGGAAACCGATACTACGAAACGAAGGTTTGCGCGTACCAATTTTTCTTTAGCTCTTTCGTCGCCTTCTTTAATAAGTATTGCTAAGCGCACTTCTTCTTCGGCCGTAATCATTTCTTCTCGACTTATATCTTGAAGATACTTGTCCAAAGATTTATCCGCCCGATTCGTAATCGACTTCGATATTTTTAACTGTCTCATAATTTCCTTTCGTTTAGTAATTAATGCACCCCTGCTGCTAAATCGAATTTTGGAATCAACTAACCAATTTGTATTACCGTCACATACCTAAACCATAATAGGCCATTTTTCCATTTGGATAAATCCCCTCAATCAAAACTCCTCCTCCTTGTTTGCCTTTGAGTTGAACATTTAATTCATCCTGATTTTCAATGTGTTTTCCATCAACACGCACAATAATAAAACCCTCACGCACACCAGCTTTCATTAGCTTACCCGATTTTAGATCTTGCACTTGTACGCCATTTTTTAAACTCAATCGCTTTTTCATTTTGTCATCTATTGGAGAAAACTGCGCTCCTAATAAAGTAGACACTTCAACGACGGTTTTGTCAATTAATTCTGTACTTCCGTATTGATTTCGTAGCGTTAACTCAAGTTTTTTACTCTCTCCTTGGCGATTTACCGTTACCGAAATTTTGTCTCCTGGTCTAAAATTGCTGAGTTGTTCTTGAAACTCTGGAACATTATTTACTTTCTTGCTGTTGATGTTGGTAACGACGTCGCCAACCAACATGCCGCCGGCTTTAGCCCCGCCGTCTTCAGCAATAGCAGCAATGAAAATGCCATCCCTTAATTTTAGGTCATTTTTTTTAATCACGTCTTCGCTAAGGTCTTGAATAGACACGCCAATAAAAGCGCGTTGCACGGCACCAAACTCCATAAGATCACTCACCACTTTTTTGGTGATGTTTGCTGGAATTGCAAAAGAGTAACCCGCAAATGAACCGGTATTGGATTTTATTGCAGCATTAATACCAACTAATTCTCCAGCAGTGTTGACTAGTGCACCGCCACTATTTCCTGGGTTTACAGCAGCATCGGTCTGAATAAATGCTTCTACTGGACTAATTCCAGAACGTGGATCAGATTGGAGGATATTTATATCTCTGCCTTTGGCGCTAATTATTCCAGCAGTTACTGTAGAGTTGAGGTTAAATGGATTTCCTACTGCCAACACCCATTCACCAACTTTAATGTCATCTGAATTTGCATATTGCAGATAAGGAAGGTCGGTTGCTTCTATTTTAAGTAAAGCTAAATCGGTACTTGGGTCGCGACCAATAATTTTGGCTTCGTAGTGTTTTTTGTCGTTTAGCGTAATTTTTACTTTTTCAGCTCCATCAACTACATGGTTGTTGGTTACAATGTAGCCATCGTCTGAAATAATAACTCCTGATCCTGTCCCCTCTGGCTGAGGCATGTAGCGTGGACGACCATACAATAGGTCAAATATGGGGTTGGATTGGTAATAATCTTGACCTCTAAAAATTGTTTTTACGTGTACCACTCCGGCTAAGGACTTCTCAGCCGCGAAAGTTAAATCTGGAACTCCAGGAGCAACATTCCTTGCAAAATGAACCGGAACGTCTTTTTCAATAACAGTACTTTGAAGCTCAGAATTTTGAACTAAAAAGGTTTCGTGAATGCCTAAAGAGACGAATCCACCGACCATTGCACTTGCTATCAATACTAATGTTTTTTTCATTTCTTTTTTGATTTAGAGTTAAACGTTTAGCTAGTATAACTCTAAGTCTAATTTTAAGTTCAATTAATGCGGTTAAAATTAGTTAACTACATGATATGCAGCATTTTAAAAAACAATTGTGTGTTTCTTATTTGTTATCTCCTACTTAAAAAACGTACTTTCGTTGTCAACAGTTGGGGAATAAATGATGGAGTTTTACAAATACCAAGGTGCGGGCAACGATTTTGTGATGATTGACAATCGTAATGGGGAAGTTGAGCTGGGCAAAAACTTGAACACCAAAATTATTAATCGAATATGCGATCGAAATTTTGGAGTAGGTGCAGATGGTCTTATTCTATTGCAAAATGACATTAATTCAGATTTTAGAATGGTGTACTTCAACTCAGATGGAAACGAGAGTACCATGTGCGGAAATGGTGGACGGTGTATCGTTGCTTTTGCCAAATTTCTGGATGTTTTTGAAGGCAACAGTTGTGAATTTAGAGCCATTGATGGAATGCATAAAGCAAAATTGAATGGAGATTGGGTTGAACTTCAAATGATTGATGTAAGTAAAGTCGAACAAATTGATAACGACTTTTTCCTCGATACTGGTTCTCCGCATTATGTGTCTTTTAGAGAGAATGTAAAAGATCTTGATTTAGTTAAAGAAGGCCGTAAAATTAGAGACAACGACCGATTTAAATCCGAAGGAACAAATGTGAACTTTGTAGCATCACAGCACGATATTCTGGAAGTGAGAACCTACGAACGCGGAGTGGAAAATGAAACCTTAGCGTGCGGAACTGGAGTTACAGCAGTTGCTCTAGTAGCGGATTTGCAAAGCAAAAACACCAAACAAAATGCTTCTAGAATAAAAGCTGTGGGCGGTGAATTAGAAGTTTCTTATGAAAAAAATGCCAATGGAGAGTTCACCAACATTTGGCTAAAAGGACCTGCACAACAAGTTTTTAAAGGGCAGATGTAAAGTTTATTAAACAAGAAAAGCTAATCTATCTGCTGGCTTTCTTTAAGCGTTTTTCTTCTTTTTTTTCCTTTGGAGACTTAGCTGCTTCTTTTTTTACGCTCTTTTTTGCGTCTTTTCCTTTTCCCATAATGTTGAGTTTTTAGTGGTAAATAATTTGCCTTATTACCAAGGACAATATAAACAAATCATTAGAGCTTTTCTTAGAAATAGAAAAGACTTAAGTAATACCATATTGTTTGTGTACGCTTTTGAGATCTCCTGCAACTTCAGCTACCTCTTTTTCTTTTTCAAATTCAATGAATAAGTGCCCATCGGTAAGAATCTTTGGATTGATAGACATGTTGAAGATTTCTTTATAGACTTCTCTTTTGGTTTGTTCATTAAAGTCTTTGTTTTTTCTTAACCTTTTTCGATAAGTAATCCAGTTCGAGATTAAAATGAAAGGATAGAATAAAAACATCAGCAGCAATGAGGTAGTTTTTAATCGGGTAAACTGGATATGTTTGATTTTGAAACCTGATAATTTGGCAAAACATCGCAGCTTTAATGAACCAATCAAGAATATGTGACCGTAATATATTTCGTTCGTTACTTTTTGGTCGGACATCCAAATACTGTCCAATTCGTTTGGAGCAATGATGGTGTTGAAGCGCTCGCTTTCGGACAACAAGTAACTCATTTTAGCTCTTAAATTTGAGTAATTGGGAGTCGTTATTATCAGGCTTCCACCTTTTTTTAATATTCGATTAAATTCTTTAAAGCTGCCCAATTGATCTGAAAAATGCTCTATTCCTTCTTGGCAGAGTACAAAATCGGCACTTTGAGCTACAGCGGGAATTCCCTCTGCAATATTTGCTTGCAGGCATTCTAGACCGTCTATCTTGAAATACTCTGGGAATAAATCATAGGGAATTGGCTTTGCACCTATGTCTTGTAAAATTTTTGTTGTCACTCCATTTCCAGCTGGGAAATCAATTACCGTTTTTCCTGAAAACCTATTTTTATGTTTGGATAAGTATTTTTTTACGTGATACTTAATGCTCCTTGGGTTTTCAGTGTGATCCATTTTAATAGAATTAAAATTTATAAAGTTTTAAAGGGTGATAGCAAAGAAAACAAAGAGAAGGACAATCCAAAGATTAAAACATTCCATTCTTATTTGCTGATTTTTCAGGTACTTTTTGAATAGCATCCCAATGCTCGCAAATCTTTCCTTTTTCATCAAACCGAAAGAAATCCATAGTCGCGTATTGGTCATTTCCAGGCCAAGTTTGATGCGTGTGCAATGCAACCAAATCTCCTTCGGCTATGCATCGCACAAATTCAATTGATTTTTCTGGGTATTCTGTTTGCATTCTATCGAAATAGTCAATAAATCCTTGAACGCCATTAGCAACATCAGGATTATGTTGAATGTACTTATCTCCTAGGAATTTCTTGCAAGCTTCAGCAGGTTTCCCTAAATAAGACATTTTATAAAAGTCAATTGCGTTTTGTTTATTCTGCTTCAAGTTCATAATCAATAAGTTGACGTAAATTTTTAGGTTTTTTTTTTCGTTGTAGTGAATAGAGTTTAGTCACAAGCACCTTCAGTAAAATCATTTATACTGTTGCAAGAAGCTGCGCCTTGATTGCTGTAGGTTATTCCATCGCATCCGCAAACCGGAGCATATTCTAGGGTATGGGCGCAATTTGGTTTTGCTATTCCTTTACAAAGTACTTTCTTACAACTGAGAAGTGAGCAAGAAATCCCTAGTATTAACATCCAAAAAAGAGAAGTTTTCATAGTTTGTTTTGAAGATTTAATCCGTTCTAACGTAATTGACTAATATTTATTCTGGCATAAAAAAGCCTTCTCAATTGCTTAAGAAGGCCTCCAAATCATTGTTTTAAACCTAATTATTTAGCTATTCAACATAACTGGCATAACCAACATCAATAAGTTTTCATTATCGTCATTTCCTTCCGCTGGAAGCAAAAGGCCAGCACGATTAGGTGCAGACATTTCTAGCGATACATTTTCCGTTTCAATGTTGCTTAGCATCTCGATTAAGAAACGCGAATTGAATCCGATTTCGATGTCTTCTCCTTGATGATCGCAGGTTAAACGTTCGTTCGCCTCGTTGGAAAAATCTAAATCCTCGGCAGATACACTTAATTCGTTTCCAGAAATCTTCAATCGTACTTGGTGAGTAGTTTTATTGCTAAAGATTGAAATTCTTTTGATTGAACTTAGAAAAGCTCCTTTTGCAATAACTACTTTATTTGGATTTTCTTTAGGAATTACCGCGTCGTAGTTTGGATATTTTCCGTCGATCAATCTACAAATCAATGTAATGTGTTCAAATTCGAAATAGCAGTTAGTGTCCGTATATTTTACCGTTACATCTCCATCGACATTTGATAACAAGCCTTTCAATAAGTTCGAAGGTTTCTTAGGAAGAATAAAAGCGGCACCTTTTTTTGCTTTTGCATCAGTTCTTCTGTAACGAACAAGTTTGTGAGCATCAGTAGCTACAAAAGTTACATTATCACTATTTAATTCGAAGTAAACCCCAGACATTACGGGTCTTAATTCGTCGTTACCACTAGCAAATAGTGTCTTATTAACTGCATTGAATAATATATCAGAAGTCAATTTTATTGTTGCTGGAGACTCTAATTCTGGCGTTTTAGGAAACTCGTCTCCATTATGGCCTGCTAGTTTATATTTTCCGTTATCCGTTACAACTTCAACTCCGAAATTATCATCGGATACGTTGAAAGTAAGCGGCTGCTCCGGAAATGTTTTTAACGTATCCAACAAAAGTTTAGCAGGAATAGCGATGCTTCCGTCTTTATCAGATTTGTCCAGTTTTATTTTAGTAAAAATGGTGCTTTCTAAATCAGAAGCGGAAACGGTTAGGTCTCCCTTCTTGATACTGAACAAAAAATTGTCTAAAATCGGTAACGTATTAGACGTATTTAGTACGCCAGCTATAGCGCTTAGTTCTTTTAAAAGGTGAGAACTGGATACAATGAATTTCATGTGATTTCCTTTAATTTAAGTCACACAAATTTATTGCAATCAAAGGTTGGTTCAAAGGATTAGATACTAGCTGCAAGCCTACTTTTCAACAAGTTATGAGGGAGGCGAAAACTCTTGTAGACTCACTGTTAATGGGTCAAATACAAAGTACTGTATGATTACAAATTGATCATTGTTAATCGTTGCATACATTCGTTCTAAATCGTATGGTATTGGATTTCCCTCCCAATCTTCCGCATCTTCTTTGGCCGGTTTTAAATAAGATTTTACTTGAGTAATATTCCCTTTATCATCTTCTAGCGTGTAAATGGTTTTAACTGGTGTTTGAGCGATTAAACTATCGCAATACGCTTTTGTTCGGTTCTCCTCAAAACCTTCATAACTAATTGCTCTGTATCGCTTTATGTATTCATAAATTCCGCCCATATTTGGAACTGAAACCAAATTTCCTTCACCATCTTTTAGTGTGTATTCGTCATTTGAAACTTTGGTAATTTCAAAAGACTTTGAAGGTTCCTGAGGGTATTCAACCTTTAGATTTTTGATCTTCGTTATTTTCTCACCCGGGAAGTACCAAATGGCATTGTCGCGCCAATCATTAATTCTTGGAGAATACCTACTGTGAATAAACCCGTAATGACCTTCAATGTGCATAAGAAAAGGTACACTCGATTTTTCCAAAAGCATAAACGTCCCGGTGTTGTCTCCATTGGCACCACCAACGTAATAGACCTTAGCAGGTGAGTTTTCTTCATTTTGATAGATGGCTACTTTGGTTGAATTGGCTGCAATTTGTTTTACGGTATATTCAAATCTTGATTTTGAAACTGGCGCACGAACGGTGAGCTCTTTTATGGTTTTTAGTAGATTTCGCACAACGTCTTGTCGTGCTTTAAAATCCTGACCCTCGGATTTAACCGACCATTCGTCACTACTAATTCGCTCTAATACTAAACTATTCCCGTTTTTGTCATTCATGGCAACTTTAGTGATACTTGCTGTATCTTCTATTGCGAAATTGTGCAATTGTTGCTTTAAGGTAGAACCACCGTTTTTACTTGCATAAAACACTATAAAGGACAGCAATCCAATTGCTATAAGTAAACCTATTATTCCGCCTTTTTTCATCTTTTTGACCCGTATAATTTTTTTCTTAGAAAGAACACTAACATTCCAAATAGAGCAACTACCGAAACTGGAAGCACCAAATTCACCAATTGCCACTTTCTTTTTTCTTTAACCGTTCTTGTTCTATCCAACAATCTAAGTTTGAATTCTTTTGCTCTAACTTCTAACAAGCCAGAGTCATCGAGCAGGTAGTTCATGCAATTCAAAAGAAAGTCTTTGTTTGCATAAATTCTTCGTGTGTACTTGTCGTAACCCAAAGCAAAAAACTCACCACGCTCTTCGTTAACTTCATTTTTAATGATATCCGCATCGGATAAGAATATTTGCTGGGTCGGAACACTTTCTTCTTTGAAAGCAATAGAAGGATCGTTTAACAATCGCTGTGGAATTCTATTGGCAAAGTTTGATGGAAAAACACCTTCCACTAAAACGCCAATTTTTTGTGGACCATTGTTGTATTGTCTTTTATCTGGTTTATTGCGCAAAACATTAAAACTTATTCGAGCCGGAGTACTCACTAATTTGGAATAGTTTGATGATGATAAAAGGGTTGTTTTCTTTAATCCATCATTTTTTCCAACGTAATCGATACTAGAAGCAAAATGAACGGCAATAGCATCTAAGTTTTTGACGATAGGATTTTTTGCTTTGGTCATCACCATTGGAAAGTAGGGCCAAGGAAAGAATTCTTGTCGAGGAGCATTTCCAATTTGTCCAGTTACAATAGGCAAGGGTAAGGATTGGATATCCATTATTAAATCGCGATTTACACGAATGCCGTATTTAAAAAACAAATCGTCTAAGTTCAGGTCTCTGGGAATTGACATAGTCGTATTGGCACCTTTGAGGCTGTCCATTGACGCTAGAACTGGTTCGTATAACCACATGACCTTTCCACCTCTCATTACGAATTGGTCGATAATAAACTTGTCCTTATCGTCAATGCTTGAATCTGGACCTGCAACAATAATTGCATTAAAGAGTTTTAAGGCGTTTAATTGCCCATCAAGCGTTACATGACTAACGCCGTAAAACTCGCCTAACGATTTCTCAAAATCTGCGACATAGAGTTCTTCGTATTCTCCGTGACCATGTATAAATGCGATTTGTTTTTTAGAAACGGTGGTTAAATTCTTTAATATACTGGCAAATTCATACTCCAGTTGTTGCACCGAGTTATTGATCATTACTGTTTCTGGAACTCCTATCTGAGATTTTAGAATTTGCCACGGCAAAGTCTTGTCGCGATAGGTGACAACTGCGCCCGCGAATATCACTTTCTCCGAAGCCTCTTCTACCGATTGCTTTCGCAGCGTAGTAGGCTGCAAGCCTTCTTTAAAGAGTTTTTGATAGACCTTTTCACGTTCTTTCTCATTAATACCTGCACTTGGATCAATAAACTCGTACTGAAGATTATCGCCTGCGTAAGCTCTAAATTCGTCTAACAATTCTTTGGTAGCATCTCTTAACCTTTTGTAATCGGCAGGAAGATCTCCTTCTAAGTAAACTCGGACAAAAACGACATCTTCCAATTCTGTTGCTTGCTGCTCAGAAACTTCGGAAAGAGAGTAGCGCTTGTCAGAAGTAAGGTCAAGTCGCTCAAATAAAAAGCCTCCAGCAATATTGAGTAAAACTAATACCACAAGGCCAAGCACAAGGCCTATTATGTCGTTTAACCGTTTACTCATTAGTTACCATTTTCGACTGTCCAATTTGACTTTGGTAAACATCAGAAATAAGGCTATCAAACTCAAAAAGTAAATCACGTCTCTACTATCGATAACACCTCGACTTAATGAAATATAATGTTCGTTGACACCTAATTTTAAAATGATATGATCTGCAATTCCAAATAATTCTAGACTACTTAATGATTCAAAACCGACGTAGGAGAAAAAGCACAGAAAGAGTGCTATTACAAAACTTACAATTTGATTATTGCTAATGCTTGAAGCAAATATTCCGATAGCTATAAACGCTGAGGCTAGAAAAAATAAACCGATATAAGAACCCCACATAGCTCCAGTATCTACGTTGTTTTTTGGCGCCCCTAATTCGCTTACTGTCAGGAAATAGAATAACGTGGGTAAAAGAGAAAACATCACCAGTAAAACTCCAGCAAGGTATTTGCTCCATACAATTTGCCATTCTGAAAGTGGTTTGGTTAATAATAATTCAATGGTTCCGTTTCGCTGTTCTTCAGAGAACATGCGCATGGTAACTGCTGGAGCAAGAAACATAAATACCCATGGAGCAAGAATGAAAAGCGAATCAATGTTGGCGTAACCGGCATCTAGAATATTGTATTCGCCAGGGAAAACCCATAAGAAAAGTCCTACCACAACTAGGAATATAATAATGACCATGTACCCGATAAGCGAGTTTAAAAAATCATTTATTTCTTTTTGCAGTAATACTAGCATTGGAGCCTGTTTCGGCGGTCAAAATTAGGATAAAAAGGTAGGGAGAAAAGTTGAGCATGTAAAGAATTCTAAAAGGTAGGAATTTAGCTTTTAATGAAGCTTTTCTGTGTACGCTTTATTTTAACTTGAGCCTTTTTTGACAGGGAAAATCAGCTTTGTGCTTTTGACATAGTATCGATTTTAATCAATTAGCCCACAACATTATTATTTAATTCCTATTGTCGAGTGCCATCTATGGCGAGTGCTCTTCAACGAATTGGTCTTGACCGAATAAACGCAATATGCAGAGCCAACAGATGAAAGTTTGTTTGAAGATTTTAGTCTAATAGATTTGGAAGGAGCTGAATATCGGCTTGTAAAAGTTTATCTATTTCAAGTTACTCCTACATTTGCAGCCAATTTTAGAATCATGATAATACAAAAGTTTGGAGGTACCTCACTCGGAACTCCCGAGCGCATGCACGCAATTGCAAGCTTAATTGCAGATGGTGAGCGAAAAGTAATTGTGCTTTCTGCCGTTTCGGGAACTACAAATACATTGGTGGAAATTTGTACAGCATTGCACAAGAAGGATGAAGAAGAAGCCTTGTTGCTGGTGAATAACTTAGACGCGTTGTATAAGCAGTTTATCGAGTCGTTGTTTTCAAAATCGAGTGCAACGAGTTTTAAAGAAGAAACCCTTGAAACAATTGAAGCCTACTTGAATGGAATTCGTTCTTATTCTAAAAAATTATTTAACCCCTTTATCGAGCGCTCAATTTTAGCACAAGGGGAATTACTCTCAACTAATATTTTCCATCAATACCTTAAAAGCGAGGAAAAAAAATCGGTGTTACTGAATGCATTAGATTTTATGCGCACGGATTCAAGTGGCGAGCCCGACCAAAAATTCATTGAAGAAAATCTACAATTTGAACTTTCTAAACACCCAAAAAAGAACCTTTTTATCTGTCAAGGCTATATCTGTAGAAATGCATTTGGCGAAATTGATAACTTAAAAAGAGGGGGTTCAGACTACAGTGCGTCTTTGATTGGTGCAGCAATTAACGCTGACAATATCCAAATTTGGACAGATATTGATGGAATGCACAACAACGACCCACGGGTAGTGGAAAAAACGCAGCCTATTCAAGAATTGTCCTTTAAAGAGGCGGCTGAGTTAGCATATTTTGGTGCTAAAATTTTGCATCCTGCTAGTATACGACCTGCCGAAGAAAAGAATATACCAGTATGGTTAAAGAATACCATGGATCCAAAAGCCCATGGAACTTTAATACATGCCGAAAGTACTGCAAAGGGTTTTAAGGCGGTTGCAGCCAAAGACGGCATCACTGCTATTAAAATTCGTTCTGGTAGAATGTTGATGGCCTATGGTTTTTTGAGAAATGTATTCGAAGTTTTTGAGCGTTATAAAACGCCAATTGATATGATTACTACATCGGAGGTTGCTGTTTCAGTGACAATTGATGAACTCACAAACCTAGAAGGAATTGTAAAGGAATTAAAGAACTTTGGAAGTGTAGAAGTGGATGAAAACCAAACCATTGTATGCATAGTGGGTGATTACTCTGCAGAAGGTATAGGCTACGCAAGTAAAATATTTACAGCCTTGGATAAAATCCCAATTCGCATGATTTCATACGGTGGAAGTAATCACAACGTATCGGTTTTAATCCAGACAGATCAAAAGAAAGCTGCACTCTCGGCATTAAGTAAAGGTGTTTTTAATCTTTAAGCATGAACTCTAGACTCATAGATCGATTTGGAGTTCAAGACACTCCTTTCTTTTACTACGACCTTAAAATGTTGCAGGATAATATTGATACCTTAAAATCTGCGTCCGAAAAACACGGCTTTCACGTGCATTATGCAATTAAGTCGAATGCCAATTCGAGAGTTCTTGAGTTGATAAGCGAGAGCGGATTAGGCGCCGATTGTGTCAGTGGAAATGAGATAAAAGCATCTATTGAATCTGGATTTTCTCCCGAAAAGGTGGTATTTGCTGGAGTGGGGAAGAGCGATAAAGAGATTAATTATGCTCTTGAAAAAAATATCTTTTGTTTCAATTGCGAAAGCGTTCAAGAAATTGAGGTAATCAATGAATTGGCTGAAAAACAAGATAAAGTTGCAAAGATTGCTCTTCGGTTAAACCCTAATGTGAATGCATATACACACGCATACATAACCACGGGTTTAGATGAAAATAAATTTGGAATAAATGCATCGCAACTGGAGGAGGTTTTGGAGGTTGTGTCAAATTCTGAAAACATAAAACTGATTGGCCTACACTTTCATATAGGGTCGCAAATTACTGACTTGACTCCATTTAAAAACCTCTGCAATAAAATCAACGAATTGCAACAATGGTTTTTAGGCAGAAATGTAAAAATTGAGCACATTAACGTAGGTGGAGGTTTAGGTATCGACTACCAAACTCCAGATTTACACCCAAAGCCACCCTATGAGGAATATTTTCAAATTTTCAACGATTTTTTGGAATTACAACCTGGGCAAGAAGTACATTTTGAATTGGGAAGAAGTATTACTGGTAACATGGGAACACTAGTGAGCAGAGTGTTGTATGTTAAAAAAGGAATTAATACTAATTTCTTGATTCTTGATGCGGGAATGACAGAGTTGATTCGACCGGCACTGTATCAATCTTATCATAAAATTGAAAACCTGTCTAAGCGACATCTCGACGATATTCCCAGAGAAAAGTACGATGTTGTTGGGCCAATTTGTGAGTCTTCGGATTGTTTTGGAAAGGATGTAACCCTGCAAGAAACTGAACGAGGTGATTTAATAGGAATTCGATCAGCAGGTGCATATGGTGAGGTTATGGCATCTTCTTATAATTTGAGAGAGAAGGCCAAGGTGTTGTTTTAAAACACTTTCTTTTTTAAAAATCATCTACTTTGGTTCTTTAAAGATTATTATGAAAGCGATTCACTTAGCCTTAGTACTTTTTGTAATTACCCTTTTAGGATGTTCCATTGGAAATGAAAACTCCTCATTTGAAAAAAGGCGCTACAGCAGTGGCTATCATTTTAGAGGAGGTAAAGTATTACAAGCCAATAAGAAACTGAATCGATCTGATAAGAAAGACAAGCGAGCAGAAAACCATAACACTTCTAAAGCCGATGGAGTTGCAAGTCTCGATCACTTAGCGCTAGTTGCCGATAATAATTCTGCTATTTCAGAAAACTTCAGCGAAAACGTTGAGAACAGTCAAGCTGCTAAAGTCATGGCTTCTTTGGCTGAAAACAAAATAGAAATAATTGATTTTTATAAAAAAGAAAAGGTTGTTTTAGAAACGGATACCATAAAAAAAACAATTCGTGCTGATGTAGATGTAAAAAAAGAGGCTAGAGATATTAAAGAAAAATATCTAATTGCTGCCATAAGTGGTGGCATTGGTTTGATCCTATTTTGGTCTTTTCTTCCTTTTGTTATTCTAGGAGCAGTTGGATTGTTTTTCGCTGGTGCGGCAAGAAGAAAAGAAATTAAATTGAATGAAAAAGGAGTAAAAACCGATCAGGAGTTGCTTGATAAAATAAAACGACGAAATAGATATATTCCAACACTTTTCTTAGTTTCTAGTTTATTGTTGTTGGTAGGTTTTCTAGTAGCTTTGATAGCCTTTGGGGCTGCAGGGACAGGGCTATTTTTAATTGGGCTTTCTTTATTGATAGTAGGTGCATTCCTGTCGCTCCTAATGCTAGGGTTGAGTATTGCTTTGTTAGTTGCAGTAATTCGCAAAATTAAGGAATTTGACGACCTACAAACTAAATGAAACAATAAGTAAACTAAACACTTTCTTGTTTTCATTGTTCTCCTTATAAATAACTAAATATGAAAAATACTGTTTTAAGCATCCTAACTGTGGGATGTGTAATCTTAGCTTCAAGTACTATGGCACAATCCTCTATTTACGATTTCAAAGTTGACGGTCTTACCGGAGAAGAAATCAATTTTGCAGATTTTAAAGGCAAGAAAATATTAATAGTTAACACCGCTTCAAAGTGTGGCTTTACAAAGCAATACACACAGTTGCAAGAATTATATGATAAGCACGGTAAAAACATAGTTGTGGTAGGTTTTCCAGCAAACAATTTTGGAAAACAAGAGCCCGGTACTAACGAAGAAATCGACACTTTCTGTAAAAAGAATTATGGAGTTAGTTTCCCTATGGCTTCAAAAGTTTCCGTAAGAGGAGATGATATGCACGCTTTATTTTCTTGGATGACCGAACTTGAAAACCCAGACTTTACAGGCAACATTAAATGGAACTTTGAAAAGTTTCTTTTTGATGAGAACGGAAATTTAATCCACAGATATCGTTCTCAAACTTCTCCTACGGACGAAAAAATAACGAGTTTGTTGTAGAACTTAAGCTTAAAAACAAGCATGAAAAAAGGGGGTGTATTTATTTACAACCCCTTTTTTATTAGTCAAAAAACTGCGTTTTAGTTTAAAACAATTTGTTTAAACCCTTTGCTTTTGCTGTCGGTAAGTTCAATAAAGTAAACTCCTGATTCTAAACCTGAAACATTAAACTCAAAGGTTTCTAATTCTTCAACCGTATTAAAGAAATAACGTTTGTGTTGCGTTCCATCAACTGAGTATAATGCGCCACTAACTGCGTTGCCAAAGTTTTCTACTTGTACTGAAAACAAGCCATTGGTGGGGTTCGGAAATACGCTAAAGTTATAATCGGCTTTTATTTCCGCAACGTCAGTAGAGAAACCAATTACTCGTCCAGTTTCGCCATACGCCATAGGTTCATTTCCAAAAAATACTGCATGCACATCAACGTTATAATGCGGGTTATAGCCTGCATTGCAGTCTGCACAGGTAGAGCCGGAAACACAATTGGGATTGTTTGGGTGGCAAAAATCTCTATAATTACTCTGAAATTTGTAATCCAATGCCATTGAAGAGGCACTTTTAAATGCACTTAAATTTACGATGTCTGGAGGAGCAATAGCCCCAGGGCACCAGCCCGCTCTGTCATATGGCCATGTACCTTGTTGGTTTAAGCAATTGTCTGGATTAGGATCGCAATCGTTCCACAAGTCTTGTTCGTATTCTTTATTTCCATTTACTAATAAATCATGTTTAGCCCTGTAAAATTCCGCTGCGTTATTCGAGTTATTTGGTCCCCAACCGTGACCTGAGGTTGACATAATCAACGCTATTTCTTCAGTAAATCTAGGGACCGCTATGTTTTTTTGTGGTACTGGTTGAAGGTTACTCATATTCCCAAAGTTAAAGGCGCCATCCCATACCTTTGTAAGCGCTGAGTAATTGTATTTTGGACTTCCTTTTATGTACTCAAAATCCAAAGTAAGTTGCCAGCCTCCAGTTCCCCAAGTATCAATAAACACATGAAAATCAACATTTCCTTGAAGCAAGGAAGCGTATTCGGTTAAGTCAATTTCATGCTTGCATCCAACATTATAGGGAGTCATATATCGAATGATCTGAATCCACTCACCATCTGGAGCTTTGATATCAAAATGGGCCCAGCGGTCCCAATCGTCGCAATTTCCATTAGGGCATTCAACATTTAATTTGGCAATGATTTTATCATAGGTGCCTGCAAATTGAGGTAAATCGTGCGACCCGTAATAATCTCGGCTATTTGCGGTTTGAAATTCAATGACGACTGTATCCAAACTCGTTACCGTTTTTGTAGTTCCACCCTCAATAACATCAATGTTTTTAGAAAGTGACGTAGTTTCTCCGTTAGAGGCTTTTGCGGTTATGGTAAGCTGGTAGCTTTTAAAGATTTTGGGCGCCCAAGCAAGGTAATAACTGCCTGCTTTAATTTGTTTTGCAGTTGCAATTTCACCGTCAATTTCTACCTCTATTTCATCAATGCTCAAAAAGTCTTTTTCATCAATATCTGCGTTAATATAGATCATATAAACACCGTTAGAATCAGCCAATTCAATTGGAAAGCTTTCTGTTAATCGAGTCGATATCCTAGGCTTGTAAGTTGCCAAATCAATTACATCAAATGAAATATCAGTAGAGTTTTGATAATGGCTTGTCGTTCCGCTCGCAGTTGCTCTTACTACCACTTTCCCAGCTTGTTTGGTAAGACTTAGGCTTGTCCCATTTACTGTAGCTGGGCCAGAAATTATTGAGTAGCTAATGCTACCCGGACCTGGTGTATTAGCAGCTAGTTGAATAGGAGTGGAGTTTGTTTCTTTTTTATCAACTTTCGTAAATCGAATGGGTTGATTTTGTTTACCAGCTGAAGGGCAGGTGTTTTTGAAAAATCTAAGTTCTGAGAGTTGCAGGTCTCCCGCTGATGAGGTGCACTTAAGTTTGATAAAACGACCTTTAACAGCTCCAAAGTAAATGGTGTCAGAGGTGTTGTTCTTCGAATAGTCTGCTACACCAAATTGCTCGCCCAATCCCCATTGTGTTGAGATGTTGGTTACAAAGAGTTCAAAGTTTTCCAACTTTCCACTTCCAGACCAACGTGTTTTATAACTCATTGCAGTAACGTCTTCTAGAGCGCCAATATCCACGACAATTTCATGGTTTGTTCCACCTTTGGTTCTCCACCTAGAGTTATTATCCGTATCAAACATTTTTTCTCCTGTATTATTACCATTTTCAGAAGATATAGAGAGCACTGAATAATTATTAGCTGCTATTAAAATGGTATCGCACTGAGCGGTTGCAATTAAAGTTGAGGCAATAATGGCAATAGAAAGCAGAAAATTTTTCATTTAAAACGATTTTTGTAATTCACAAATGTAGCCGTTGAAGCTCTATGTTTTTAGAAATAATTTCAGAAACGAAACTGAGTGCTCAACACATGGGCCAGCATTAAAATTATTATGTGGATAGCGCCGATCGATTCCTGAGGGAAACCAATAAAAGTCCCAGCATAGTGCACAGGGCGTTTAGAATTAAGAGTTCGAAACCAAAGGTGTAATCGAATAATTTTAGACTAAAATCTTTTAGAAAATAACAAAACACAGGGCTGATAATGCAAATTAGAGGAATCCAGCGGTCATTCGCTTGTTTTTTGCTCAATATACCGTAGGCAAACATGCCCAACAATGGACCATAGGTATAACCCGCTGCAATGAATAAGTATTTAATAACGCTCTCGTCATTAATCATTTGAAAAATAGAAATGACTATTAAAAGCACTACGGACATGCCAACATGCACAAGTTTTCGAGTTCTTGCTGGGTTGGAAAACTGCTTTCTTTCTAAGCCTAATATATCTACGCAAAAACTGGTGGTTAGAGCAGTTAAAGCTGAATCGGCGCTGGAGTACGCCGCTGCAATTAGCCCCAAAATAAAAAGCATTCCTACTACTGGACCTAAATACCCTCCAACAGCGAGCATAGGGTAGAGGTAGTCTGCCTTTTCTGGCATCGCAATCCCCTGCTGGCTGATAAACATGTACAGCACAACTCCTAAACTTAAAAACAAGAGATTTACTAACACCAAGCTGGTGCTAAACCAGAATATGTTTTTTTGAGCATCTTTTACGCTTTTACAAGTAAGGTTTTTTTGCATCATGTCCTGATCTAGTCCAGTCATAGCAATAGCAATAAAGGTTCCTGCTAAAAACTGTTTCCAGAAGAATTTTCCAGACTTCCAATCGTCAAAAAAGAAGATTTGAGAATATTCGTGATTTGAAATGGTTTCTATTAATCCAAAATCCCCATTTAGATGAAGCTCGTTTCCAACTACATATAAGGTTACGCCAACTGCGGTTAGCATGAATAAAGTTTGCAAGGTATCGGTGTAAACTATCGTTTTTATTCCTCCTCTAAACGTATACAGCCAAATGAGAATAATAGTGAGTAAAACAGTAATGAAAAAGGGAACATCCCAGTTAAGTGGTTTAAAAATGGCCAGCTGAAAGACCATTGCGACTAAATACAAGCGAAATGAAGCTCCTAGAATACGACTTACCAAAAAGAACCAAGCTCCAGTTTTATAAGCTCTAAATCCAAAGCGTGATTCTAGATAGCTGTAAATTGAAACGAGATTCATTTTATAATACAATGGCATTAACACCAAGCCAATCACCAAATAGCCCAATAAGTAGCCCAATACCATTTGCATATAGCTGAATTGACTGGTTGCCACCCAGCCGGGGACAGATATAAAAGTTACTCCAGACAAGCTAGTTCCTATCATTCCAAAAGCTACTATATACCATGGAGACTGCCGATTTCCTGTAAAAAAAGCTTCGTTAGAGTCACTCTTGGAAGTGGTGAAATACGAAATTCCAATTAGAAAGGCGAAATAGCCCAAAACAAATAGTATGATGATAAGTGGAGACATTTTACAAAGGAATCATTAGCTGCTTTGATTTATTCGCTTCTTCTTCATTTTCATCCACATTCAGAAGTTGAATAGCATAAATTTGCCCACTCATGGAATTACCATCAAAATACTTACAAGAAGCAGTCGAGGCAATTGCCAGTTTACCAGGTATAGGAAGGAAATCTGCTCTAAGACTTACCTTGCATTTACTTCGAAGAGATACGTTAGAAGTAAGCCAATTTACACATGCAATTTCCAGTATGAAGGAGAATGTGCGGTTTTGTGAAACATGTGGAAACATTTCTGATGGCGCAAAATGCAATATTTGTGCTCAAGCAAAACGAGATCAATCGGTAATTTGTGTAGTTGAGGATTTACGGGATGTATTGGCCATTGAATCTACGCAACTGTATCAAGGTTTGTATCATGTTTTGGGTGGTATAATTTCTCCTATGGATGGAATTGGACCAAGCGATTTGAATATTTCTTCGTTATTCAGCCGGGTAGAATCTGGTGAAGTATCGGAGATAATTTTAGCATTGAACGCAACCATGGAAGGGGATACAACTTCCTTTTATTTGTATAAAAAGCTTGAAGCTTTTGAGTGTAAAGTCACTTCGATTGCTCGAGGAGTTAGTATTGGAGACGAATTACAATATACCGACGAAATTACTTTGGGTCGCAGTATTCAGCATCGAACTCCTTTTGAACAAACTTTATCAAGGTAGTTCTAATTCTGGTTCTTCAACTTTACCCTGAATTTATTTCAGGATCTCATTATTACTTTTCAAAAACCCTATTTCGCTCTAAAAAAGATTGAAATGGGAACGCCAGTAAAATTGTAATGCTTTCTGAGTTTGTTTTCTATAAAACGCTTGTAAGGTTCCTTGATATATTGAGGCAAATTACAATAGAATGCAAATGTTGGATACCGAACGGGTAGCTGAGTTATGTATTTAATTTTAATGTGCTTACCTTTTAATGCAGGTGGAGGGTTCCTTTCGATAATAGGTAAAAGCAACTCGTTCAACGCGCTTGTTTTTATTTTTTGGGCCCTATTTTCATAGACTGCAACTGCACTTTCTAGCGTCCTATGCAAGCGTTGCTTTTCGTGAACAGAGATGAACAGTATGTTCACATCGTCAAATGGTTCAAGCTTTTCTTTGATGCTGATTTCCATATCACGGGCTGTATTCGTCTCTTTTTCGATTAAATCCCACTTATTAAAGAGTACAACAACACCTTTATTGTTTTTTATTGCTAGGCCAATGATGTTCAAGTCTTGAGAACTAATTCCTTCCACTGCATCTATCATTACAATACAAACGTCAGCTCTTTCCAGGGCTTTAATCGCTCGCATAACAGAGTAGAACTCCAAATCTTCATGTACCTTTTTCTTTCTGCGAATTCCAGCGGTATCTACTAATACAAAGTCAAACCCATAGGCATTAAAACGTATGTCGTTTGTATCTCGAGTAGTTCCAGCAATGTCGGTTACAATATTTCGTTCTTCTCCTATTAATGAATTTATTAAAGAAGATTTTCCAGCATTTGGTCTGCCAACTACTGCAAAACGAGGAAGCCCTTCATATTCATCAACAAACTCTGTGTCGGGCAGGTCCTTTACAATTCCGTCTAAAACGTCTCCAGTTCCACTGCCATTGATAGAAGAAACGCAATAGTACTCTCCTAATCCTAAGCCATAAAATTCAACTGCATCTTCAGCTCGTTTGTGGTTGTCTACTTTATTAACCACTAAAAAAATCTTTTTTTGGCTTTGTCTGAGTAATTGCGCAACTTCTTGATCCAAGTCAACGACACCCGTCATAACATCTACAACAAATACAATTACCTGTGCTTCATCAATTGCAACTTGAACCTGTTTTCGAATTTCTGCATCGAAAACATTATCCGAGTTTTTTACGTAGCCGCCAGTGTCTACTACAGTAAAATCCTTGCCGTTCCAGTTGGTTTTTCCATAGTGGCGGTCTCTGGTAACACCACTAAATTCATCAACAATGGCATCACGTGTTCCTACTAATCGATTAAAAAAAGTAGATTTCCCGACGTTTGGACGCCCAACAATTGCTACAACTGAATTCATTTTCGGTAATTTTTTGCAAAGAAACGTTTAATTCTCGGAGGAGGAGAAATAAAGCTAGTTTAAGTAGCCAAAGCGTTTTAATTCTGGATTTTTATTGCGCCAGTCTTTATTCACTTTGACATACATTTCTAAAAATACTTTTTTATCCAGAAAAACTTCCATTTCTTTTCTAGCCTCTGTCCCAACTCGTTTTAAGCCCAAGCCTTTATGCCCAATGATAATTCCTTTTTGACTGTCGCGCTCAACATAAATTTCAGCTCTAATTCTTGTTATGGTAGGTTCTTCTTTAAACTCTTCAATTACTACTTCACATGCATACGGAATTTCTTTTTTATAGTGGTTAAAGATTTTCTCGCGGATAATTTCAGACATAAAAAATCGCATAGGCTTGTCTGTAATCTCATCTTTCGGGAAATAGGCAGGAGAATCTGGAAGGTTTTTAATAATGTGATCCCAAACCGGTTGAATATTTGCACCATGTAAAGCCGATATTGGAATTATTGTAGCCTTAGGCATTCTTTCCTTCCAAAGGTCAACTTGCCCTTCAAGTGTTTCTTGATCGCTCAAGTCGATTTTGTTTAGTACTACGATTACTGGAGTATGCATTTCTTGTACTTTCCGAAAGATAGCTTCGTTCTTGATCTTGGTTTCACCTACTTCACTCACGAAGAGCAGAATGTCGGCATCCTGCAATGAGCTTTCTACAAAACTCATCATGCCTTCATGCATTTTGTAGGCCGGAGTTAGAATTCCTGGGGTATCGGAATATACAATTTGGAAATCTTCGCCGGATACAATTCCTTGTATTCTATGCCGTGTAGTTTGAGCTTTCGAAGTAATTATTGAAAGCTTTTCGCCTACTAACTTGTTCATTAACGTGCTTTTACCAACGTTTGGGTTGCCAATGATGTTTACAAATCCAGCTTTATGAGACATATTTTAGTTTTATTTAGCTGCAAAATTAAAGAAAGATGTATATTTGCAGCCGCGAAATTAACCAATACCAACTAAGACATATCGCGGGGTGGAGCAGTTGGTAGCTCGTCGGGCTCATAACCCGAAGGTCGCAGGTTCGAGTCCTGTCCCCGCAACTAGAAAAGGCCTAATTAATAGTTAGGTCTTTTTTTATTTTATGAACTCATTTGTTGTTTACATTCCACAGTCAGATCGCTATGACAAACGATATATTGGCTGTACTAGCCAACTTATCAATCGATTTCAGTCCCATAACAGTCTAGGGGCAAAGGGTTGGACTATCAAATTTCGACCATGACGGTTAGTTCATTTAGCGTTTTAAAAATTTGGGCTTTCTTAAAATAGTTGAAAGACTTTTAAATTGCCAGGTTTAAAAATCCATTAATTAATACTCATCAAAAGAATTTTCAGAGTTGTTGTTTGTTATTTGTTGTTTGTTGTTTGTTGTTTGTTTTGTGAAACAAAACAGTATTATTGCAGCATAATCTAACTTATTAAAATTATTGTTATGAAAAAATTATTATTAGTTGCTGCGGCAGGCTTCATGATTGCTGGAATGTCTTCATGTAAAAAAGATTACACATGTACTTGTACAACTCCAGAGCAAGACTTAGGTCTTTTTGGAACAGTACCTGCTAGTTCATCTACTGTTACTTTTGAAAATGTGAAAGAAGATGACGCTAAAACAACTTGTGACGCAGGTACTGGATCTGGTGTTACTTGTGTACTTGCTGAGAAGTAGTCAATAAGAATTATACAGTTAAAAAAGCCGCATTAATGTGGCTTTTTTTTTGTGCTAATTTTTATGTTTTAGAAGTCGAACTTTATACGACGCACGTTAAAAGGCGCAATTGAAAATGTAATAAAAGTGTGTATTGTTAAAATAAATGTGTTTTTACATAAAGAAAGAAAATCTATTAATTACATTTGCAGCATAATCTAACTTATTAAAATTATTGTTATGAAAAAATTATTATTAGTTGCTGCGGCAGGTTTCATGATTGCTGGAATGTCTTCATGTAAAAAAGATTACACATGTACTTGTACAACTCCAGAAACAACAGTTTTGGGATTCACAGTACCAGCACAGTCAGCGTCTACTACTATCAATGATACAAAAAAGAATGCTGAAGAAGCATGTGAAGCAGGTACTCAATCAGGTGTTACTTGTACTATCGCTGAGTAGTAATTGATTAAAATTATACTTTAAAAAAGCCGCATTTTGCGGCTTTTTTTTGCTCTAATTTTTGAAGTGTACTTGCTTACGATTCAAGTTTAATTGATGAAACATAAGAATGTAGTTTATAATTTATAGGTGTTCAAGTAAAGTTGAAAAATCTATTCGTTATATTTGCAAAATACTAAAACAATTTAAAGTTTACTATTATGAAAAAAATGCTAATGATTGCTGCAGCAGGTCTTATGATTGCTGGAATGACTTCTTGTAAAAAAGATTACGTATGTGAGTGTACTTTTACTTCTGCTTTTATATCAGGAAGTAGTTCAGAAACTATTAATGATACAAAAAAGAACGCTGAAGAAAAATGTGAAGGTTATAATGATACAGGTGTAACTTGTACTATCAAATAATTTTTTAAAGTTTTTAGAAAGCCGCATTTTAGCGGCTTTTTTTTTGACTAAATTTCACTTTCTATGCTTTAGATTCTTGTCATAATTGTAATTGTTTTAAATACACTAAAACTAGATTTGCCTTATCATTGTTGAATATTCTGACGTATTAAAATTTATAAGAATGAAAAAATTATTATTAGTTGCTTTTGTGACGATAATTATCGCAACATTATCTTCATGCCGAAGGGATTATGAATGTTGCTATTTGGATGCCGATGGAAGTAAATTAGGTTCTGGCACGGGAAATTTTGGTTGCGCCACTTCTAGAATGAGTAAAAAAGAGGCCGAAGAAAGAGAGGCCGAATTTAATTTAGATGCCAGTTCATTTGGTGGAAGCGCAAAATGTGAGAAAAACTAGAAAGGAAGCATACAGGACTTTTTGATTTAATAAAATGGCCTTATAATGTGTAATTAGTCGACTTTTAGAGAGCATTTATAGAACAGCATATTAAAAAACTGTACTTTTCTCTTCCAGCTACTTTTGTTGAATTAATAAAACTATGAAAATGAAAAAAATTCCATTATTACTTTTATTTGGATTGATTGTTCTCGTATCAACTTCTTGTAAGAAAGATTACCAATGTTGTTATTTGACTTCAGAAGGAGAGCGGTTAGGTGCCGATGATTTAGGTTGTACTTCTGGTAAATACAGCAAAGGCGAAGCGGAGGACCTGGAGGCAGGTATGATTGAAAAAGCCAATACCGAAATTTCTGGAACGGCTAAATGTGAGGAGGTCTAGCCTCTTTTTTTTTTGCATTAAATATGTGGTTGTTAGCCAAATGATTCAGTTGGATGAAGGTTTTGTTTTTTCGAGATGTTTCACATATTTTTTGTACAATCCAGTCTAAATGTTACGACTTTTGATGGCTGATTAAATACAGCCGTTAAAAATTGAACCGTTGGAGAAAACAGAAGAATAAATGAAGAAATATAGATTTTTGCTTATTGCCACCTTATCAGCACTTGCATTATCCTCTTGCAAAAAGAACTATGAATGTTGTTATTTTGATACTGTAGGTGAAAAGATAGTGGAAGGAGATTTTACTTGTGGCGAAAAAAAGATGACTGAACAAGAGGTTACCGATTTAGAGGTAAGGATGAATGATGCTGCTACAGAATGGAATGGTTCGGGAAAATGCGAGCCTTTGACTGAAGTAAAATAAAGCAGATCATTAAAAAACAACTCTATTTTTTGTATGGGTTTTAAAAACACCAACTCAGCTATGCCGATTATAAAGGTGATAATATGACAATCGATAAGAAATTTGCGTTAAGGTATTTATTTCAACTTCTTATTGCTGCGGTTTTTTTGGTTTCAGCTTGGTTAAAACTAGCTCCAATAGAACCATTTGAATTAACTCTAGTAGATTCTGGACTTGTTCCGTGGTCGATTTCCCCCTATGCGGCGCGTTTGCTTATAGCATTGGAAGCTTTTATAGGAGTGGGACTTTTATTTAACACTAAGTTTACCAAACTTCTTTTAAAATCGGGGCTATATTTAACGCTGTTCTTTTGCGTGTACCTTTTGTTGTTATGGTGGTTTAGAGGCAACGATGTAAACTGTGGTTGCTTTGGAACACTATTTAGCATGACTCCTATTGAGTCCTTACTGAAAAATGCTTTATTAATAATTATATCTCTTGGAGCATTAAGGTTATTTACTCCAACTCCAAGAAATTTTAAGTGGATTTATATTGTTGGAGGCTTAGCAATTGCTGCATTGCCTTTTATTTTAAATCCCCCTGATGGTTATTTTTCAAACATTGACGAAACTCAATATCCTTATAAGCTACGAACGGAATTAATTCCAGATACCATCAAAGCCAATATCCCATTTAATATGGAAGAAGGAGAATATTTGATAGCTTTTCTGAGTATATCTTGTCCTCATTGCAGAGTAGGTGCGCAAAAACTATCTGTTGCTGCAAAAAAGCATGACCTCCCAAGAATACATGCATTGTTTATAGGCGATGAGTCAAAAATGGATGAATTTCGATTTGAATCCAATAGTAATTTGCCCTACACCATGTATCGTGAAAACAGTTTCTTCAAATTTACAAAAGGAGTACTCCCCACATTTTTATTGGTAAAAAACGGCCAAGTTTTGAAGCGCTGGTCGGGTGCCGCTTTTTCTTATGACGAAATTGCTAAAATTCCAAGCTATCTGATAGAGTAAGGTATTCCGCGGATGAGTTTGGTGTAATGCCCTTAATTACAGTATATTTTTCTGTTTTAGAAAGATTTCTTTTATTATTGTATGGAATTAAAAAAATAGTAAAATGAAAAAATTAGGACTTTTAGCAGCTACAGGAGTATTATTTTTCGGAATGTCTTCTTGTACGAAGGATTACGATTGTACTTGCGTTACAACGGATCCAGATGGAGGAACGACTTCTAACACAACAGTAGTTAAAGGAACAAAGAAAACTTCTGAAACAGCATGTGATTTGTTGGATAACACTACTGGATCTGGAGATTTTGAATTCAAAACAGAGTGTTCTATATAATTAGAGCGCTTAAAATAATGCTGAAATCCCTTTGTTAAAAGGGCTTTTTTTTACTCAAAACTTCCAGATTAATTGACTTTTAAGCTCGGTTCGAGTCCGATTTTCTATCAAATCTTTACCGCTTCCAAAATAATCTCTATCGGCTAAGAAGGTTTGGCCAACCTTGAAATTTAGTGTTAATCCGTCCGAAATTTTATAACGAACTACGCCATAAATCCTGCTTCCTGTGAGGTAATAAGCGGGAACACTAAATTGATAGAGCAAATCGTGCTCATAGGCATACAGTCTAGCATTATAATCTGGAGCATCAAATAATGCATATCGAATTTTTAAGGTCAATTTATCATCGAGCATGTTAAAGTAAAGGTCATTGTAGTATAAGTAACCAACGCTTAAACTTTCTGGAGCATGCTCAAATTTCCGAAATTCGACACGCGTTCTAAACCCAACCCACTTGGTAATATTAGTGCTGTATTGAAAACGGTATCGACTCGATTTTTCATCAGTAAGGATATTGGCTACTGGATTTTCTATCGACGCATTTCTTTCTTTTGTTTCGTGTCGATAGAGTAAAATGATTTCTTGACCTCTTTTTGGCTTTATGGTTAATTGTCCGCTAAACTCTTGTCCACCAGAAGGAGCATCTGCTCGAAAGGAAAGCCATGGAAAAGAATAAAGGTCGTAAAAAGCATTAATAATCACCTTCTTAACAGGATACATTTCTACACCAAAATAGACCCCGTTTTCGTTTAGCACTCCATTTTTTTCTCCAAATGCATTTGCGTATTGAGAGCGATAGTCTTTTGCATAGTAGCGCTGTAAAACGCTCAATTTTAGTCGGCTATCTAAATTCATTAAGACTCCATTTAAAGTTGCGTTTCCACCGCCAATACTTTGAGCTGTTTCTCCAAAAAAATGAAACTTACCAAGCGTCCATTGATAGTCAACCCCAATATTGGTAAGTTTATTTCCTTCAAATTCGTGGAACTGATAATAAGAAAGCGTCCTATCTAGGGGTTGATCGTATTCGGATTGAATACCCAAAACACCAATTTGAATGCCTTTCAAATCTACTCCTAATCGTCCAGCCAGAATTCTTTCCTCAATAGCGTCTTTATCTTCAAGTTCAGACGGTAAACGGTGCATTCCACTTGCTTGAAAAGAACTAAAGCTAACGGTTTCTTCCCCAGTTAAGGTATCTAATTGCAGATTTAGATTTCCATCAATTTGTTTTTGAGAATAGGCTATGGTTACTTTGATTTTATCGCTACCCAATACTGCAGCAGCCCCGCGCAGAAAAAGGTTTTCATCGGTTGAAGTATAGGGCCTAATTTGTTGAGCATACCGTTTAATATTTACCGTTTGGGTAGGCGATTTTCTGAACCCAAACCCCGACCATACGGTCAGACCTTGTCCCATTTGTAATTGGTAATCTCCTATTGCCAATTTATCTACTGGCCCTATATTTTGCAGGAACAAGTGCGCTGAATAAAAATCAAATCCATTTTGTTGACTTCCTCGAGCAAACTCTTCTCCTGGATCTTTTTCGCCGGTTATTCCTGCACTTATCGTTTTACTGTATCTAAATCGGTACCTGGCATAAACTCTATCAGGACTGCCTAGGTATTTTGCATTTGGATTTTCTGCTTGTGCTGAATCGCTAATCGTTTCATACCCTATAGAAGCAGGTAATGTTCTTATATGACGCACGATAAGCTCGTCTCTTCCATATTTTAGCACATTTTTTGGACGAATTTTTCTTTTCGATTCAATGGGAACAACAGTAATAAAAGGAAGGATTTGTTGAATAATATCGGGGTCAAACCCGTCAATAGTTCGTAACTCATAAACACTTGCAAACCCTTTGTTTTTTGATTGATAGTAGAGTAGAGCCTGAATCTGAAAATCGTTCAATAATTGAAGGTCAATTAACTCTTCTTTTGTCGCATCGTTCAGGTTAATAGGATTTTCCAAATAAAAGTAAAGCTGATCAAATAGTGTAGTTAAGTCGACCTCTTCCGCTTCTAAGGATTGCATTAAGTATTCAATCCTATCTTCAATTATTTTAGTGGATTCTTTATCCGTTTTTTGATCCTGGGAAAAGCCCATGAATGAGCCAATTGAACAAGCAATAATCAGTATGAGCTTCCTCAAATTAATCATTGCGATTGATTTGCCACCGAATAGACATATTAGGCACAAAGCCTAAAGCTTGATGATATTCTGAGGCTAAGTCAATTTCCCAATCATCTAAGTTAATACCAGCGCCAAATGAAATTTTTCGTTGTAAACTATTTACGCCAAAACGTAGGTCAAATTTTTCATGTATGCCATATTCTGCTCCAGCTTTCAAATTCATTTTAGATTCTAAATCTTTTTCGATTTCAAATACGGTTATTAGTCGCTCATTAAATGCATAGCTGATTCCAGATTTAAGAATGGTAGGCACTCTATCGTTTAAGTTCTTATCTAGGTTAGTTCTTGTTGGGTTATAAACATGGACTCCAATAGCCAATTCTTCAGTTAGTTGCCCGCGAATGCCAAATTGGCCAAAAAGCACACCTTTACTTCCATAAGGTTCCGTGAATCGCGTTTGCATGTAATCAAGCTGCAAGCCCATTGAGATTACTTTTCCAAACTTTTTTGCAAAAGCAAGGCCGTATTTATTCTCCGCATATTGATCAAATCCAAAAGAAGAAACGTTTACTCCAATAACACCAACCGATTTTATTGGAATGGCTAATGCGGCAGATTTTAGGCCCGTTTCGCGCAAAAGAAAATTGTTTTTGTAGGCTATTCCAACTCCAAAACGATTAACGCCGGCAAGGCCAGCTTGATTATGGAAATTCGCAAAAACATTCTCGAAGGTGCTCGATGCGTTGCCCATTGCAGAGGCTCGGGAGCCTATCGGATAATTATTGTTTGAGGCGGATAAAGTTGATGTAACCAATAAAAACAAACATCCTGCCCACAAAGGATTTTTCATTTTTGAAAAGTAGGAAAATGCTTTCAACTTAATGTTTCGTTTGGGTTAAGCTATTACTTCGATTCCAGCTCTTTTGCTGAATCCAAAACCTTAGTCTTTAGTTTCGCTTTAAAATCTTCAACATTCTGATAAACATTTGGGTGATGCGCTCCAATCATTTGAGCAGCAAGAATACCCGCATTTTTAGCTCCGTTAAGCGCTACGGTTGCCACAGGAATGCCATTTGGCATTTGTAAGATGGACAATATGCTGTCCCAACCATCAATTGAATTGCTGGACTTTATTGGAACTCCAATTACCGGCAATGATGTTAATGATGCAGTCATTCCAGGCAAATGAGCAGCTCCTCCTGCTCCAGCAATAATTACTTTAATTCCTCTTCCGTAAGCTTCCTTGGCGTAGTCGAACATTCTTTCGGGCGTGCGATGTGCTGATACCACTGTAATTTCATAAGCTACACCCAATTCTTTTAAAACGTCTGCAGCATCCTGCATTACAGGCAAGTCACTTTTACTTCCCATAATAATTCCTACTTTACCCATCGTGTCTTCCATATTTATTTGAAATTTTGTTGACGTTCTACCTCCGATAAAATCATTCCAGCTGCTACTGCTACATTTAGTGAAGCCACTTTTCCACCCATTGGAATTTTAGCCACATGGTTTACTTTTTCTAGTGTTTTGGGATGAACGCCGGCGCCTTCATCTCCCATTATTATTGCAATAGGTCCAGTAAGATCTGTTTGGTAAATAGTGTCTTTAGCCTGCTCGGTGCTCGCCACCAATTTCACACCACAACTTTGAATAAACTCAATGGTGCTTCCAAAGTGAATCTCTTTACAAATGGGTAAATTGAATATTGCTCCAGCAGAAGTTTTTACGACGTCAGCATTAATTGGAACAGAGTTTCTTGCCGGCAACACAATTGCATTAACTCCCATGCACTCAGCAGTTCTTACTATGGATCCAAAATTTCTGACATCCGTAATTCCATCAAGAATTAAGATTCTAGGTACAACGCCTTTCTCTATTAATTTGGGGAGTATTTCTTCTATAGAACCATTTTCTATTGGTGACACAAAGCCCACAAAACCTTGATGGTTTTTTGGCGTTAGCCGAAATAACTTTTCTGCTGGCACTTCTTTAACCACAACGCCTGCTTTTCTTGCCATGCGCTTTAATTCGGTAGCATTTTCTCCTTTTAATCCTGTTTGGACTAAGAGCTTGTCAATGACTTTTCCAGTTAAAATTGCCTCTTTAACAGGGTGTATACCGTAAATTAGATTGTCGTTTTCTTCTTCTTGCATCTTAATAGCTATAAACTCTTCCTTGTCTCCAAGTGTCGACCGCGTTATACCAAAACGACTTGTATTCTGGGCTTCTTTTTAGCCTAAAATCATTGTCGCTAAACGGGTTGAAGGTTTTGGTAAAATTAAAAGTTAAATTGGGTTGAGATTTGCTGTTTCCATAAATCCAACTTTCGCCAGAAACGGAGCGGTAAATATTATCTGGAGGACCAAATACAACATAGACTAAGCCTCTATCACTTTTCCAGCCGGGAACGTGAGAAGTGAAGAATTCATTTGAATTTTCAATTCGACTGTAGTAATTGCGAATCAGTTCTCTTGACTTGTCAGGGCTAGAAGTTCTGTCCAGCCAAAATTCATCAACAGCATCTTGAGGGTCTTCTGCCTCTGATATGGATTTGTATTCCTTGTTGGTACTAATAAACCGCAGCGAAGGCAACATATCCTCGTGTTTTTTAATAGCAGGAAAGTATTTGTCCACTCTCATAATAGTTAGTCCTTCGGTTGTGGATGAATCGGACTGAATATGATACAATCCCTCTCTTGTAAAATTAGTTTCAAAGGAACTATTTTGATCAAGCGTAACATAAAAGAAACTGTCGGGTTCAAAGTCAAATCTTTTTGCGTTATGGCTTATAAATGGAGGAGGAGATAGCGGAAACTCTCTATCGTAGTACTTTACAACAAGGCGCTTAATCATTTTGTCGTTATGCGTAATTTTTATTGCTGTATTGCTGTTGGTTTGATAGGATGCTATGGGTTGATTAGTTTTTACATTCTGCATGAAGTAATTCTGCCTGTTTTGTCGAGAGGTTTTGTCAATCTGAATAAGCTGCTCTTCTTCAATGTTTCGGTTTAAATCCTTGACGATTATTCTAAGAATATAACGCTTGGGGTATTGCGCTTTTATTTCAAACATACCCGTAATGGACTTGGTTGCTTTTTGGTTGTTTATATCAGAAATCACAAAGGATGAAGAATCAATTATCGTAGTTGAAGTAAACGACTCGTAGAGCAAATACATGAATTTTAGTTTGGCCGAATAGTCTTCTAAATTTTCAGGTTTGTTGTACAACAATCCATTGCTAAGCACTTGAAAATGAACTTCAGAAAGACTTTCTGTTTTATGAAAGACAATGAACTTAGGCTTAATTACAAGCTCCGATCCTTGATACAACTTGGCAAAATTATATTTGCTCATATTTTGGGTAGTGGTGCAAGAGCTTACTAACCAACTTATGAAAATAAGTATACCCAAATGGCGAATTAAACGCATGCGACAAAGGTAATGGTTCGTTATGGTTTTAGATTTAGAAAAAGTTCACAAATCCAAAATGAATTTTTGCTGCTCTGAAAAGTATAGGGTTTGAGAATTGTTTCCCTAAAGCATAAGAAATTGAGAAAATGCCAATCTTAGTATCGAAGGTAATTCCCGTTCCAAAACCAAAGGGAGTGTCGGTAATAAATGTTGTGGAACTCTGATTTTCATACCAACCTTGATCATAAAAAACACTGAAGTAAGAGTTTTCTTCAAGTATAAAACGGTACTCTAAGGTAAAAATAGAATAGCTGCTTGCGAATATTGACTCTTCATCAAACCCTCGTAAGGTTTTAAGCCCACCAATTCTGAATAATTCATTTGTAAATAAGTTATCGTTTACTAAAATCCCAGACTGATTTCCAATCATAAAAGTATGCCGATTAAAAAATGGGATAAAATACCGAGCAGTAACTTGTCCTTTTGTTCGTGTACTTTTTAATGCAAGTGAATCGTATAAAACGGGGTTGATAGAGGGGTTTTGTCTGATTTCTTTGTTTCCAAAGCCAACCTGACCTACTATATCAAATCCTCTGGTTGGGTTTAACCTGTAATCCAATTCTTCTATTTTGCTCCCAAACCCAAAGGAATTTATCACTACATCGGCATATTCTGGAAGCTCGGTGGCAATGTCCAAATCGAAGGTAGAAATCAAATTAGATTGTTCCTGCTCCCAAAACACTTTAACATAATCGCCTCCTCTAAATATATATTGAATGCCTAAGTCAGTAGTTACGGTGCTAAAAGTGGTATCTCTTCTATAAATGTGTAAGGAAGCATCGACTCCGATTGGGGTATCAAATAAAAACGGATACTGAATTCTGGCTTTTAGATCTTGGGTTTGAGTTTGAAGTTTTTTCCAGCTAACATCAACAACTTCACCTTTGCCAATTGCATTTTGAAGTTTCAGTTCAATGTCTCCAGTAATGAGTAATTCCCCCGTATTCTCATCGGGCATAAAACCAATAATTCCATTAAAATCATTTGCTTTTTTATGGTTTACATAAACGTACAATTTAGTGGAGTTGACTTCAATGCCAAATTCAACTTCTGCGGTTCTATATTCATCCGTAAAAGCAAGTTCTTTGATTCGGATCGGAATGTCTCGAATTAATTTCTCATTGTATAAATCTCCCGATTTGATTCCAAGGTAATTGCTCAAATAACGATTACTAATTTTAGCTGTCCCTGTAATAATGACGGTGTCAATAGTTATTTCAACGGATTTGTCAATTTTCAGTTGCGCCTCAATTTTCTGATTTTTTACCCGTACGGAGTCGAATTGAATGGATGCAAATGGGTAACCATTGTTTTCGTAATAATCGATAACCTTACCAAAAAGATCCTCAACATTAGAAGAGGACATAGGTCTGTTTTGATAAATTTTATCCCTAAAGCCAATTTTGCTCAACATTCCTTCTTCTGCATTTCCAGCCTTCAAATTTTTCCATTCAAACTGCTTTCCTATTGCAACTTCAATAATCCAAGGAGTAGAAGAGGAATCAAATTTTAGAATTTCGCTGGCAATATATCCTTCAGCAGATAATTTGCCGAATAATCGTTCTTTCTGAATTTCAAATTCTTTTGCCGTTAGATTTTTACCGTTATCGTTCTTCTTTATTTTTTTAGAGGGTTCGTTATCCGACCAATAAACTTGATAGGATATTTTATTTTGTTGTTGCCCAAAGAGATTGACCGCAGCAATTGTAATAATGAATATGAGAAATAGTCTTGTCAATTCTGTAAAATAGATGCTAGAACGGTGCTAGTGTCAAAATATTAGTCAAAAATAGAAGCACAATACTACATAAGCACACGACAGTCAGAATTTAGTTCAGCTCACTTTGCATAAATGCGATATTTCTAAAGGACTGAAAGTATTTTAGTTCGACTAAAAATAAACTTTCGGGTTCATTTTGATTGTTCATAAGCTCGTTTAAAAGACGGTTTAAAACTTTTTTAAAGCTGTATAAGAATAGTTCAATTGCAGCATTTTTTTTTCTTCAATTCTGTTTAATCCCGTTACTTTGTAAATATGGATAGCGTTAAAAAAATCATGCAGAATAAAGGCACAGGGCAGCGTAAAAAGCCGCCCGTTTTCCAAGGGTTAGAAACTGGAAAATTGCCGCCGCAAGCCATTGATTTAGAAGAAGCTGTCCTAGGAGCAATGATGCTTGAAAAAGAAGCATTGAATGATGTAATTGATATCCTAAAACCTGAATCTTTTTACAAAGAGGCGCATCAAAAAATATTTGAAGCAGTTGCACAGCTCTTTAATAATTCTGAACCCGTTGATATTCTCACAGTTACTCAAGAATTAAAAAATAATGGAAACCTAGATTTTGTAGGTGGTCCATACTACATATCTCAGCTCACTAATAGAGTAGCATCCGCTGCCAATGTGGAATTTCACGCTAGAATTGTTGCCCAGAAATACATTTTAAGAGAATTGATTCGAATTTCTTCCGAGACTATTCGAGATGCTTATGACGATACCCAAGATGTTTTTGAACTCCTAAATCGTTCAGAACAAGATTTGTTTAGCATTGCTGAAGGAAATTTAAAAGGCAGCAGCCAAAAAATGGCCGATTTAATTCAGTTGTCCATTAAAAGTATTGAGGAGGTTTCTAAAAAAGAAGGTGGAGTTTCGGGAGTACCAACTGGATTTAGAGATTTGGATCAATTAACGAGTGGGTTTCAGCCAGCTGATATGGTTGTGCTTGCCGCTAGACCGGGTATGGGTAAAACTGCTTTTGTATTGTCGATGGCAAGAAACACTGCTGTAGAATTTGGAAAAGGTGTTGCTGTATTTTCCTTAGAAATGAGTGCTGCTCAATTGGTTAACCGTTTGATTTCTAGTGAAACAGAATTGGCCCAAGACAAATTGAAAAAAGGCAACTTGGAAAATCACGAATGGCAGCAGTTGCACGCTAAGATCAAGAAATTAGCAGATGCTCCTTTGTTTATTGATGATACTCCAGCTTTATCCATATTTGAATTGAGGGCAAAGTGCAGAAGGTTAAAATCGCAACACGATATACAGATGGTCATAATTGACTATTTGCAATTGATGACTACGGGCGGTAATGAAGGAAATCGTGAACAAGAAATTTCATCTATCTCTCGATCGATAAAGAGTATTGCCAAGGAATTGGGAGTTCCAATAATTGCACTTTCACAATTGAGTAGAGCGGTGGAGACACGTGGCGGCGAAAAACGACCAATGCTCTCTGACCTTAGAGAATCTGGAGCGATTGAGCAAGATGCAGATATGGTAATGTTTATCTATCGACCGGCGTATTATGGTATTACGGAGGATGACGATGGCTTGCCAACGGATGATTTAGCCGAATTGATTCTTGCAAAGCACAGAAACGGTAGTTTGGACACTGTAAAACTCAAGTTTCAAGGTAATCTTGCTAAATTCTCAAACAGAGAAGAGTTTAATGCCGACGACGCATTTGGTAACTTGGAAGCCAATAGCGGGTTCGATGAAGATGGTGGCATGATAATGAAATCTAAGATGAACGATGATGAACAAGCTCCGTTCTAGGTTCTAATTTCTAGCCAACTATTGAGTTAATTAATTGTCTTTTAATGGTCAAAGGAGTGGTATTCTATTCACTACATTTGGCGACTTTATTACTTTAAAGGAAATTTATGACTCGAATACTGTTAACGTGCCTAAGCTTAGTCGCATTCATTTCTACTGCGTTTGCTCAAAATACTTCTTGGACAGAATTAATGATGCAGGATAATGCCAATTATTTTGACATTGTAAATGCATACGACAATTACTGGATAAACTCTGGTAATGAGAAAGTTAAGCACAGCGGTCATAAGCAATTTGAGCGCTGGAGATACCACGTAGAGCCTCGAGTTCAAAATGATGGTTCTATTCGATCGGTAAAGGATATCATGCGTGCGTCAAAAGAATATTATTCCAATCATGCTTCGCGATCAGCTAATGGAAGTTGGACAGAAATTGGACCTTGGCGAGAGGAAAACTATTCCCGTGGAGTTGGAAGGCTAAGTCACCTTGCGTTTCACCCAACGGATGTGAATGTGATGTTCTTAGCAACTCCTGCAGGTGGCATTTGGAAGTCTGAAGACAAAGGAGCAACCTGGAAAAATGTAGACAACGACCTGCCAAATTTTGGAGTATCCTTTATTATTTACGACGAAACTGACCCTGCAATTATGTACGCGGCAACTGGCGATATTAATGCCAACGAAACCGATGGAGCAGGAGTTTACAAAAGTACCGATGGAGGAAAATCTTGGTTGCCTTCGAATGGAGGTATCGAAAATGAAACGGTAGGTAAAATCCTCCAAATCCCTGGTTCTGCCACTGACTTTATTTGTATTACTAAAACGGGTGTTTTTAAATCAATAGATGCAGGAGTAAATTGGGTTAAAAAATCTGATAATCGAGATTTTAGAGATTTAGAGATGAAACCAAACGACCCAAATACTTGGTTTGCAACAAACTGGACGGCATCAAGCATTGGGTCTTACCTCTATGTATCAAAAGATAAAGGAGAAACTTGGACAATTCGAAATTATTTTAATGGCTTATTCCCGGATACACGCTACGAAATTGAAATCTCAAAAGCAGAACCAAATAAGTTATACTTAATGGGTGGAAACCGAATGTATTATTCGCTCAATGACGGAGACTCGATGACTCTTTTGAATATGGGTGGTGCTCATTTAGTAAATTACGACTCGCAAGGCTGGTACAACGCCTCATTCGAAATATCAGATAGCGACCCAAATATTATGTATTCGGGTAATGTGCGCTTATACAAGTCAGATGATAGAGGAGTCACTTGGATTAGATTAAACCACACTCATGCTGATAATCATTACATTACTTACGCACCTGACAAAAAAACGCTTTACGTTTTAGACGACGGTGGCATACATCGTTCGATTGATGAAGGTCGTTCTTTTGAGGATTTGACAAACCTTGGAATTGGCGCCATCTATTCTGTTTCTCAAAGCCCGTTTGACAGAAATCACACGCTAACAGGCTATCAAGATTGTGGTTCTAAATACTACGACGGATACAAATGGACTTCAGTGTATGGTGCCGATGGAATGCAAGCGCTTTATGATCATTTTGATTCAACTCGTTTTTATACAGGATTTCAATATGGAGGAATTGTTCGTCATTTAAAACATATTGGGTCTGCTCAAAATGTACCCAAAGCAGATAATGATTACCGAGGCTCGTGGGTAACACCTTATCTATTGGACGCCTATGACCCTCAAACTATGTATTGTGGGGGCAGGTACATTTGGAGAACCACCAACCTTTATGAAAACAAAACCAAAAATATAAAGTGGACAAACATTAGTACGGGAATTGCCAATAACCCGAGTGGCGACTATATGAAAATAAAGCTACATGAAACGAACCCCGATAGAATGTACGCACTAAAGAGGACTTCTGGAAGGAGACAAACGCAGTTAATCGTGTGCGATAATATTTACGATACCACTTTAGTTTGGAGAGATCTGAGTGGCGCTTATCCTTACACCAGACTATCCTCTGATTTTGAAACAGATCCATTTGACAGTCTTTCGATTTATCTTCTCGCAAATAACGAGGTGCTAGTTTCTAGAGATGGCGGTCAGAGTTTTACAGATATGAGTGGTTCTTTGCCAGATGTGCCTATGCATGCAATAAAATTGGACACCGTTACCAGAGACGTATACATTGGTTCTCATGCTGGAGTGTTTTATCGCGGAGCAAATGATACGGATTGGACACCGTTTAACAGCGGCCTAAGTATGAATGCCCGTGTTAGAGATTTAGCGATTTATTACCACCCTACAGACCATAAGTTGAGCAGACTAAAAGCGGCAACCTACGGTCGTGGACTTTGGGAAAGCGATTTGGCTGCGGGTACAGGACTTCCTGAGCCTGCAAAAGCTTACATTACCAGTGAAGAAGGAGTATTCAGTTTTGAAGACACTTACCAAATTGAAATCAACTTTAAAAATCACATCCACAAAAAGCCAGTTTTGGGTTTTGATTCCAGTGATGTATCGGTTACTAATGGCACAATTCAGTCGTTTACCGTAAGCGGTGATGTTTATACCGTTGAAATTAAAGCAAATGCGCACGGCTTTGTTTCGGCTAGTATTTCAGATAGTGTTGCCAATGATGTTGCATTTAATCTTCCAACTCAAAAATCAAATACTTGGAGGGTTAACTACCAAACACCTTCCGAACAGCTTGGTTATATGGGCCCAGGTGGAGTAGGAGATAGTAACTCTCTCGTTTTTTGGATGCGCGCCGATCATATTTTGATGAATTCAACTGGAGATACCTTGAAGAATGACGGTGACAAAATTGACCGTTGGAACAACTTTATGGGTAAAGATTATTTTGCAACGCAAGGTGTGGATAGTTCTCAACCTTTTTATAGAACAGATACCGCTGGAATTAATGGTTGGCCAGCAGTCGAATTCGTACCTCCAAATCGTTTTTTAAGAATTAATGAAATTACCCCTGTGGGTGAAAACCTTTCGGTTTTTGCGGTAGCAAAATCGAATCAGGAGGATTGGGTAGGATTTACTTGGATAGCGAATAGTCGAGAAGACAATGGCTTTCTAATCCACAACAATAACAACTCAAAATCGGTTTACAGTGTGGTTTGTGATAACGAAAGAAGGTACGTTGGTACTTCGAGTATGGACGCAGTGGATCCTAGGAATCCGCACATTTTTGGCATCCAAACTGATTTTAGCAAATGGAGAAACAATTTCCAAATTGACAACCAAACTACCTATGATAATATAAACCGAGATTATGTTAGAGATGGAAACGACACCATTTCATTGCGATTGGGAAAAGACAATGGCGAGCGTTATGGAGACGGAAAACTATCCGAAATGATCTACTTCAAAGAGGATGTTTTGGAAGCAAAAAGACTGATTGTTGCAAATTACTTGGCTTCGAAGTATGCCGTAGACTTAAAGCAAGACCGTCGATACGATTTTAGAGAAGATCATCCTTTTGAGGTTGCTGGAATAGGTCGAGTAAGTTCTACGGATTACCATGCTGATGCAAAAGGAACTGGAATTCTAAGAATGCTTGCAGGGGCGGGTATGACAGACGCAGAGTTTCTGATGTGGGGGCACAACGACAAGTCCTTCAGCACTTGGAACGAAGTAAAAGAGTTGCAAGATGAGAAATTGGAAGTTTTAGAACGTTCTTGGAGAATAACCGAAAGGGGAGATGTTGGCAGTGTAGAGATCAGGATTGAAACATCGGATATGCCGCTTTATACGGGTAAAATTGGTTTGATAATGGCCGCGAGTGCAAATTATTCGGACGGAGTAGTTTTTGAATTAACAGACATGGGCACTTATTTTTCTGCTACGGTCAATCTGAAAGATGCCGCTTACCTGTCTTTTGCCACAGCAGAAGATTTTACCATAAACAGCACTGAACTCAATGCACTCTCTTCGATTTCATTGTTTCCTAACCCTGCCGAAAATGGGCGAACAAATTTGAGTTTTATAAGCGTAAATGATGGTGAAGCTTCCATTCAGCTATTTGACCAAATGGGGCGTGAATTGCAAACGAGAACTGAGCAATTGACCGCTGGCGAAAACACTATTGAATTTGATATTTCCGCCTACTCAACGGGAGTTTATTTGATATCGATAAAAGCCGATGGAGTGAATAAAGTGTTGAGGCTAGTGAAGTAGTTAATTCTATAGCTTCGAAACGTTGATGCTCAAACTGATTGATTTGTTTGTGTGCATTGATAAGGAGTAATCAAATTTTTAACAATTCGATATATCTACCGGTAGATATATCCGCTTTATATTTTCAGTATTCGTAATTCTTTGCAAGGTATTGATTATAAATGTTTTATTTGATTTATACGTTTACAATCGCTTCCAAGCCGGTATTAATTGCTCTTTTCAAATTTAATTATTTTATAAGCAGAGTGTAGGTCAGCTTACAACGGTGATAAAGCAACTGTTTGACCGTCTAAAAAACAATTCCAAAATTGATCCCAAAGTTGATTTTCAGGTTGCTATCGTAAATGAAGGTGTCCTCTGTAATCGATCCGCTAAGGGCTCGTCTATTCGTTCTGGAAACCTCAATAATTTGGTTGTTTTTATACCCCGTGCCTAGGTACAAATCAAGAGTGAATAATTCTTCAAATACAAATTGATACCCTGCATTAGCGGTAATGTTTAAATGCGAAAACTGTATTTGATCGCCTCTGTTATTCCTCAAGAAAAATCGAGCATCGCTATAGGAAACAAGTCCAAAAAGAAAGAAGCCTTCAGGAGGAAACGTTCCATCAATGGCACTTTTATTTACCATGGCCATTGGATAAATTCTATAACCCAATTGCAATCTAAAACCCAACAAGGCAAAGTTTTGGGCGGTAAATCCAGAATTTACGAATGACGAGTCTTGATCTAAAACCGCTTTAAGAATGGGACTCATAGTATACAGCGAAACCCCTCCTGTAAACGAAGATTTATAATCGGCAACGTATTCCACAACAGCTCTGTATTCCGATGCGAAAATTGGAATCTCGCCACTCAATATGGCTAGGGGGTTGGTCTTAAATACAAACTTTGGCCCCGAGTTTTTTTCAACGGCAACATGCGATTCGTCGACATAATCATCGAACTGAGCACTTAAAGACAAGTTGATGAATACCAGCGCAATTAGCAGTAGTTTTCTCATACCGCAAGTCTAGCTGAAGCGGTTACACTTAAATCTGAAAAATCCTTGTTTAAGTAATTGAAATAGCCCGATATTCCAATCATAGCAGCATTGTCGGTGCAATATTCAAAAGCGGGAATAAGTGCAGGAATGCCCAATTCTTTCCCAAGTTCAGTAATAGTAGTTCTCAACTCACTATTTGCCGAAACGCCTCCCGCCAATGCAATGCTTTTGGGCTGGTGCATTTCAATAGCCATTTTCAGTTTTTTCAGTAAAGTTTGGATGATGGTATATTGAACCGAAGCGCATAAATCGGCCTTGTTTTCCTCGATAAAATGGGGGTTTTTATTTACTTCTTTTTGCAAGAAATAGAGCACTGAAGTTTTTAAACCGCTAAAACTATAATCCAAGTCTTTTACCACACTTATTGGAAATTTGAAGGCCTTGGGGTTTCCTTCTTTAGCTAACTTATCAATCAATGGGCCTCCGGGATAGGGAAGTCCTATGGTTTTTGCAATTTTATCAAAAGCTTCACCCGCGGCATCATCAATGGTTTCTCCAACAACTTTAAAATCGTAGGGCGAAGAAACTACTACCAGTTGAGTATGGCCGCCACTCACCGTTAGGCAAAGCATTGGAAACTCAACTTCCTGATCATAGTTGTTGTTATCGATTAAATGCGATAAGATATGCGCTTTCATGTGGTTTACCTCAATTAAGGGAATACCTAGATTTATAGATAGGCCTTTAGCGAACGAAGTTCCTACTAACAAAGATCCCAATAAACCCGGGCCTCGAGTAAATGCTATGCCACTGAGTTGATGCAGCGCAATACCCGATTTATCCATTGCCGATTTTACCACCGGAACAATGTTTTGCTGATGTGCGCGAGAGGCTAATTCGGGCACTACGCCTCCGTATTCCTCATGTATTTTTTGGGTGGCAATAACGTTGGAAAGCACCGTTTTATTTTTTAATACAGCAGCAGATGTGTCGTCGCAAGAAGACTCTATAGCCAGTATGAAAATATCCGATTTCAATTGTTCTACTTTTGCACGAAATTAAGGCTTCAAAGCTATCAAAAAAGCAGTAAAATATTTGTCTTTCAGCCTTACTGGGTTTATAGTTCTTTTAGCTATAATCATCGGTCTATCGCTCTTGCCTGCTGTGCAAACCATTGTTGCAAAAAAGGTGGTAACCTATCTTTTTGAAGAAGATAATATCGAATTTGATTTAGAGCAAATAGCAATCTCTCCTTTTTTGACGGTTAAAATTTCAGGACTTTACTTGAGTGATCAAAAAAAAGATACCCTACTTTACACCAAATCCCTAGAAGTATTTGTGGGCGATTGGAGTATCTCGCCTTTTGCATTGAAGTTTGACAGCGTTTTTCTGGATGACACTAAAGTGTATATGTCGGTTGCAGATGGAGATAGTCTTTCGAATTTACAATTTATAATTGACCATTTTTCTAACGATAAAGAGGATACTTCACAGACGGACTACCAAATAGATTTTGGGAGCATTGGAATAACTAATTCGTTTTTTCATTGGGATAATTTTAACCTACCCGATACTGGCTTCGGGGTCAATTATGACCACTTGGCGGCGCATGAAGTTTTTGCTGCTGCGCAACAACTTCAAATTGCTCCAGGAGAGATTTCTGCATTGGTTTCTTCTGTAAGTTTAAGCGAACAATCAGGATTTGAGCTGAGCGAGTTAGGGACGAAATTCACGATGAATGATAGGGTGATTGATTTAGATGAATTACTGATTGTAACGCCAAGCACAAGAATAAAAGGAAGTTATGCAATGAATCACAACGCCTACGCATCCTTTTCAGATTACATAAATAAAGTGGAGATGGTCGCAGTTTTAGATTCGTCTTTTGTCAGTAGCTACGACCTTTCGTTTTTTGTTCCTCAGCTAGAGGGTATGCATGAATCGATTAGTATTGATGGGCTGTATCAAGGAACGGTAAGTAGTTTTAAAATGGAGCGCTTTGCATTGGGGTATGGAAAATCTACTTTTTTGGTGGGTAAAGCGGATATTCATGGACTACCAGAAATTGAAACAACACAAATAAACCTATACCTGACTGATGGCTATGTGCTCAGGTCTGATCTAGAGCGCATCCCATTGGCACCATTTAAGGCTTCGAACACATTAAAACTTCCTGCACAGTTAAAAAAATGGAGATATGCTAAACTGTATGGAAAGTATATTGGTACCGTTAAGAATTTTGTTGCCGATGCCGACATCGTTACCAATGTAGGCACGATAGTTTCAGATGTACAAGTGAATAATAATTCTAAGCGATTAAGCTATCAGGGAAACCTTCAACTTCGCAGGGTTCAACTGGGGAGTTTGTTGGATAATCAAGATTTAAACTTGGTAAGTGGAAGTATGAAAATCCGCGGTAGTGGAACAACTATTGAATCTGCTGATGTTTTAGCTAAAGGAAAAGTTACTTCAATAGATTATAAAGGTTACAGATACCAAGCTATTAGCTTAGACGGGCATTTTAAAAACGGTCGTTTTGATGGCGATTTAAACGTGGATGATCCGCTGTGTAAATTCAACTTTGACGGTTCATTAAGTTTTTTATCCAAAAGAGATACCTATCGTTTTAAGCTACAAATGGATACGCTGTTACCTGCCCAGCTCGGTTTATTCCAGCGCGATTCAAGTGCTTTTTTTGCTGGTAATATGGATATAAACATAATTGGAGCAAGCATAGATACCTCTATGGGAACCGCACTTTTTTCCAACCTCATTTATCACGAAAAAGACAGCTCATTATTCATAGATACTATGAGTGTCGAATCATTTGTGAAAGACAGTTTAAGGGAAATTCATATTGTAAGTTCTTTAGGTGATATCTCTTTAAAAGGAGATGCTGTTTTGCAAGGAGTAGATCAGGCAATCACCAAGATTTTGGACAATGCGCTTCCCACTTACTTTAAAGATGATTACGATATAAATAAGAACAAAGGCGGAATGGTTTTGTACGCCAATATGAATGAAAATCTAAATGAGGTTCTCAGTGTTTTTGTTCCTGCGTTAAGCATAGATAGCAATTTAGTTGTTCGCTCCAGTTTCTTTTTAGACCCGCCTACGCTAAATTTTTCTGTGCATTCCGAAGGGCTGACTTATGCAGGTTTAATGGTTGATTCTTTTGAGTTTAATGGCGGTTTTATAGATTCAACGTTTCATGCTGAATTAATAGCAGATACCGTATCACTCAATGAAAATATAAGAATTGAAAACCTTACGCTAGTCAGTGATTTTAGCGAAGATTCGGTGAATCTTTATTTGGATTATTACAACTTGGGAGATAAGACTTATGCTGGAAGAATGAACATTGGTGGCAGGGTAAATTCACCCACAAATTTTGGTTTTAGCATCTACGATGCCTTTGTTGAAGTTGCAGATTCGGTATGGCGTTTTGCTCCTAATAACTATGTGGAAATTGATAGCAATTTGGTTAAAATTGATAAAGTAAAAGTTTCCAGTTACAATAAATTTATTGCGCTCAATGGGGTAATTGGACCAAATCCAGAAGATGCGATTCGCCTGGATTTTAACGACTTAAATTTATCAAATATTGGAAGAATGTTGAACCGCAGCGATATTAATTTGGCCGGAACAACTTCAGGAAGAGTGATCTCTAATACCACAACCACCAGCCCTCATGTAATGATGAATGTGGGTATAGATGGATTAGAATTGAATGATATGGCCATTGGAAGTGGTAAGCTAATTTCTGAATGGAACAACGAGCTAGCCCGAGCTGAAGTAGATTTTGATTTAATTCGATTGCCAGATAGCGTAATTCCAGACACGGTGCACAGTTTAAAATTGAACGGTTATATATATCCCAATCGAGAGGAAAATAATTTGGACCTAAGGTTAGGCACGCAAGGTTTTTACCTCCAATCGCTAGAGCCCTTTACTGAAAGCTTTATGGATAGTTTGGATGGAAGGATTACAGGATATATTGGAGTGAGTGGAGAGTTTGATCATCCTGTTTTGCAGGGCGAGTTTGATTTAGTGGATTCGCGCTTTCGGGTAAAATATTTAAATACCACCTACTACGCCAAGAATGAAAAACTGAGAATTGAAGAAGATTGGTTTGGTTTTGATAATTTGAAACTGACCGACCAAAACGGAAATAAGGCCAGCACCATTGCTACTGTTTACCACACCAACTTTTCAGATATTAATTACGATGTAAGTGTCTACATGAAAGACTTTCTGGTCTTAAATACTACGAGTAAAGACAATGATACCTATTATGGAAAAGGATACTTAACAGGAGATGTTGCGATATCGGGGTACAACCAAACGGTGTTTTTGGAGTTAGATGCAAAAACGGCAAAACGAAGCGACTTTATAATACCATTAACGGGTTCTGCCGAGATTGGTCAAAGCGACTTTATAACCTTTGTAAACTCTTATGGTTCGGTGGATTCTATAGGTGAAAATAAAATCGATTTGAGCGGTATAGAAATGACGTTCAAATTGAAAGTTGATCCCTCTACTAAGGTTCGAATGATATTCGATGATGTAACCGGTGATGAACTAAGCGCAAGAGGTGATGGTGATTTGAAATTGGAGATTAACTCAAAAGGAGATTTTGGAATGTATGGTAAGTACCGTATTTCAAGTGGAAATTACAGTTTCACCTTCAAGAATTTATTCAGTAAGAAATTTGACTTAGAAGAAGGAGGCACCATTTCGTGGAATGGAGATCCGTTAAACGCAGATATGAATGTTACGGCTATTTACAACGTAAGAGCTCCACTTGGTGAAATTCTCAATGACTCTACCATGACTACAAAAGTGAATAACGAGCTATTAATGAAAATGAGTGACCGTTTGTCTGAACCACAAATTGATTTTGATATCCGATTGCCAAATGCTTCTCCGGGCATTGCGCAGCAAGTAAAAAGTCAAATGAGTACACCAGAAGAAGTGAATAAGCAGGTGTTTTCACTGCTGTTGTTCAATCATTATTCGCCGCCGCAAAGTGGCCTGAGTGCCTCTGGTGTAGGTCAAGCAACCTCTAGCGATTTAATTTCGAATCAATTGAACAACTGGATTGCTAAACTGGATAATCAGTTATTTGACCTTGGGGTGAATGAAGTAAAATCGGGCGAGGTAGAAATTGCACTGTCTAAAAAACTATTGGACGATAGACTTATTCTTGAGAGCAACGTTGGTGTAAACCGCTCTGATGAAGCAACTCAAAATACAGAATCACAAGGTCAGTTTGTAGGTGATTTCAAATTGGAGTATTTGATTACCGAAAATGGCAAAGTGCGCGGTAAGGTATTTAATCGAACAGAGAATAGGTCCTCAATAGAAACCCAAGACGGAGCAAACGCTCAAACACAAGGTATTGGAATTGTATTGAGAGAAGACTTTAATTCAACAGCTGAGCTGTGGCGTAAAATGTTCAATAACCAACAAAGAAAGGATAAGCGAAAACGCAAAAAAGCAGAGAAAAAAAGGAATAAAGCGATAAAAGAAGAGTGAAAATAATGTTGAGTGTTGAATTTTAACTAGAAACTAAAATCCTATTTTTTCTGCAATCAATCCGTTAACCAGAATCAAGCCATTGAAAATTGAGAATTCAGAATTAACTAAGCTACAGGCACATTCTCAACAATCTCTAACCCATAACCAATAAGTCCAGTTCTTGATTTTGCATTATTGGTAATCAATCGCATTTTCCGAATTCCTAGGTCGCGAATAATCTGAGCGCCAACTCCGTAATCTTTATCATCCATTTGCAACCCAAGATTGATTTTTTGGTTTGGATTTTTGTCCGATTGCATTTTATAGGTTTCCAATTTATTGATAAGTCCAAGCCCTCGAATACCTTGCTGCATATAAACTACAGCGCCACTTCCTTGCTTATGAATCGTTTCAAAAGCCTTACTTAAAATAGAAGGTTCATCGTGTTTAAAGGCATTGAAAATTGCGCCCAAACTACTGCTAGAGTTTACTCGAACCAAAACATTGTCCTTTTCGGTCCACTCTCCAATCGTTACGGCCAAGTGCTCATCGCCCGTAGTTTTTTGACGGTAGCCAATTAAGGAAACTTCCCCATATTCTGTATTGACTTTTACTTCAACTTCACGCGTAACTAAAGTCTCTTGTTTTAATCGGTGCGCAACTAAATCTTCAATCGAAATGACCTTCATGTCGAAGCGTTCCGCAATTTCTTTGAGTTGGGGAAGGCGAGCCATTGTTCCGTCTTCGTTCATTATTTCAACCAGAACACCACCTGGAGTTAGTCCAGCCATTCGAGCCAAATCGATGGTAGCTTCAGTATGTCCAGTTCTTCTTAGTACGCCACCTTCCTTTGCTCGGAGTGGAAAAATATGGCCGGGTTTTCCAAGGTCATTTGGATTCGTATCTGGGTTAATTAAAGCTTGTACAGTCAAAGCTCTATCCGATGCTGAAATACCAGTTGTGCAGCCATGTCCATTTAAATCAACCGACACAGTAAAGGGCGTAGCGTGTAATGCTGTGTTGTCAGAAACCATAAGTTCTAAACCCAGTTCGTTACATCTTGATTCGGGCAAAGCACAGCAAATTAAACCTCTACCATGAGTAGCCATAAAGTTTATGATTTCAGGTGTAATGTGCTCTGCTGCTGCAATAAAGTCACCTTCATTCTCACGATCTTCATCGTCTACAACAATTACGATTTTACCCTGTCTAATGTCTTCTACTGCTTCTTCAATGGTATTTAACATGCTATTCGTTTTTCGGCCGCAAAAGTAAGGATTCGTTCTTGGGTACTTGCTGGTAAATTTTGATAACATTTGTTGTTATGAATGATGCATCACATTCAACTTACGTCCTATTTGGGCTTGCCATCCTTGCAAGTATCGTAGGAGCATGGCTCGCACTTAAAATGGTTAGCTATTTTAAGGGGCGAAGCGTAAAACGCAGATTAAATCGCGGTTTACAAAAAGAAAAAGAAGCTGCCAAATGGCTAAAGCGAAACGGTTATAAAATTATTGACTATCAATTGAAATTGAGCTACACTCTGCAGGAAAATGGGGTCGATAAAAGAGTAGTGGTGTCACCTGATTTTAGGGTTTCTAAAAATGGACAAGAACAACTTGTTGAGGTTAAATCAGGAAGCGCGGCACCCCGAATCGAAAATAGAGATACCCGCCGTCAACTGCTGGAATATCATTTTATTGAACCCGATACCCCTTTGTTTCTTTTGGACATGGAAAATAACGAATTAAAGAAAATTGAATTCCCTTTATACGGAATTCAAAACAACCCAACAGCTTGGAAATTCTACTTGGGCCTGCTGATGGGGGTGAGTGTAACGGCATTTTTTTTCTGGTGGTTTACTAGAAAATGATTAATTCATTTTTCGAATAAATTCCTGTTCAAGTCGAGCTATTACTTTAGGATCTGGATTTGGTGGAAGGTTGTATTCTTTTATATACAAATCGTAAGTTTTGATGAATAAGGAATCATTGTATTTGTAGCTGTGTGCTTCTATGGCTGGACTTATTTCTTGAACTCCATTTAAAGGCATCTTTAAATTTGCAACATAATTTGTTCCACTGTATATTTCGAACGCAGTGCTTTTGTTATACAAATTAGAAAAGTTCAATGCTGGAAGTATGGTGAATAGGCTTAGCGCAAACCAAGTTATTCGATTGTTTTTAAACCAAAATTTAGCGCTGTAAATTGGGGATGTCTTTCCAATTCCTAACCAAAGTGTTGCTATCATAGCAAGATTCCAAATCCAAACTATAGCATTTGTACTTAACCCTAATGGGCCCAACAATATGATAATAATAGCATGACAACCAATTAAACCAACAACTGAATATTTTGAGATTTTGGGAATTAAAATACCGAGGGCGAATAGAATTTCGAAATATGGAAATAGAGCAGATATCGCATAAATTTCAGTTTTAAAAGTGGTTAAATAGCTCGTTAACGGATAAACTACGTAGGGAACAACATATTCATTAAACGCTGGGTTTAACTTGAAAACTCCAGCCCAAAAATAAAAGCCAACCAAACTTATTCTGAATGCCAAATCGATATATTCCAAGGGTTCATACTTGCGGTAAAGCCGCTGATAAGGAATCAATAAAGTCAGCATTCCTGCGCTTTGCACAAACCAAGGTTGAATTCGATTCCAATCTTGCGCACCTATTAGTATTAGTAAAATGACGCCAATCCCTAGCGGTAACCTGCTTTTGGGGTAAAGGAAAACGACCAAAAGATAAGTCAGTGCAACTGCTAGAACTATCTTTTGAATCAAGGGCAATAATGCAGGTAGGAAATCAACTATTGGAACTTGTGGCAATCCTTCAAAATCAAACCATAGCCTCCATGAATAGGCAATACAAAGCAGTAGATTCAATATCAGAATGCGAGTAACCCAGAAAAGGCGCTTACCAATGCTCATGAATTCAAATTTAGACTGCAACTTGTGTGAAATCTGTGAATAAACCAGTCTTTTTCAACATACAGCCGTGTATGGTGAAGTGTACTTTTGGAAAAATATTTACACCTATGTATCACCTGATTTTAAAACCGATATTATTTCTGTTTAATCCCGAAAAGGCACACTATTTCACCACAAATATGCTGAGCACCGTTTTGGCGATTCCGGGCATGAAATCCATATTTGCCGCTCTTTTCCAAATAAAGGATAAGCGATTGGAACGCACGGTATTTGGAATAAAATTTCCAAATCCAGTTGGGTTGGCAGCAGGTTTTGATAAAGAAGCTAAGTTGTACAAGGATATGGTACATCTGGGTTTCGGGTTTATAGAAGTAGGAACCATTACTCCAAAAGGCCAGCCGGGAAACCCAAAGCCACGTTTATTTCGTCTCACGCAAGACGATGCTCTTATCAATCGAATGGGATTTAATAACGAAGGGCTAGCCGGAGCTGTGGAAAGATTAAAGTCTAGAAATTCGAATTTAATTATAGGTGGAAATATTGGTAAAAATAAGGTGACGCCAAACGAAAAAGCAACTGAGGATTATATCACCTGCTTTGAAGCACTTTTTCCTCATGTTGATTATTTTGCGGTAAACGTAAGCTCTCCCAATACGCCTAACCTGAGAGCTTTACAAGATAAAAAGCCACTTACGGAGTTATTATCCACCCTTCAGAACCTGAACAACAAAAAACCAAACCCAAAACCAATTTTACTCAAGATTGCTCCAGACTTAACGAATGAGCAGTTAGACGACATTGTAGAAATTGTAGCAAACACGAAAATTGCAGGACTTATTGCTACAAATACGACCATTAGCCGTGAAGGACTGAAAAGCAATCCGAGCTTAGTGCAAGAAATGGGTGGTTTAAGCGGAAAGCCAGTCAGAGATAAATCTACAGAAGTGATTCGTTACCTAAGAAAAAAGTCAAATGCAAGTTTCCCTATTATTGGAGTAGGGGGTATACACTCTGCTGAAGATGCTATTGAAAAGTTAGATGCGGGCTGCGATTTGGTGCAATTGTATACTGGTTTTGTTTACGAAGGGCCTGCGTTGGTGAAGAGCATTAATAAGGGGGTTTTGGCTAGAATGTGAGTGTGAAAAACGTATTGCGTATCACGAAAAACGTATTATGCCAGACATTAGAACTCAGTTTTTGAAAAGAATTTTGAATGTTTAGTGTTGAATTTTTTTTTCACTCAAAACTCAAAAAGCCACCGAAATCAAACGAAATACGTTGTACATAATACGTCATACATTCAAAACTCAAAACCTTTTCTCTTAAAAAAATCACTAACCAAAATCTTAGGCTTTTTCAAGGTTCTAAGTCCCCATTCTAATTTCAAAGCAACAATTTCCTCTTTCGATAATTCCCAAACTGCCCTATCCATAGCGTTCAATTTGCTGCGCATATTTTGAAGAATAAGAGCCGAAGAAACTGACACATTAAAGCTTTCCGTAGCGCCGTAAATTGGTATTCGAAGGTGCACGTCTGCTTTTTCCAGAACCAATGGACTAACTCCTGTTTTTTCACTACCAAAGAAAAATGCCGTTTTTTCATTCGGAATGTAGTCTTCTAAAATCACGTCTTTTTCGTGCGGTGTTGCTGCGACAATAGTGTAGCCTTCTGCTTTTAAATCATCTACACATTTCGAAATTCCTTGAGTCCCTTTGTGCGATTTAATTGAAACCCAATTCTCAGAGCCCATTGCCATTCCACTTTGCACTTTAAAGTTGTTTTCGTCTTCCATAACATGTATGTCTTGAATTCCAAAACATTCAGCACTGCGAATGAGTGCGCCCGAATTGTGCTCATGGAAAACATCTTCTACACCAATTACAATATGGCGAGTTCTATACTCTAAAAGGCGATCAAAAAGCTCATTTCTCTCATCCGTTAAAAATCGTGATACATCCTTCCATAAATCGCATTGGTTTTTATAATCTAGCGTTTTCCACATGCTGCGAAATTAAATGAGAAAATCAAACTTCCCACTTTCATAGGGTTGGCTAATTTTGGCTAACCATAAAAATAAGCCTATGAGAAGAAATTTGGTACTAGGAAATTGGAAACAAAACACTACAAAAGAAAGTGCTGTAGAACTTTTAGACGCAATAAAATTGGAATTGGAAAAAGCACCGACCAGCACCGATCTTGGTGTAATTCCGCCTGCATTGTTTATTGAAATGGCAACGGAAGAGCAGTATTCACCCCATTTTTCTGTAGGTATCCAAAACATTTCAAAAACCCAAAAAGGTGCTTTTACTGGTGAGATAGGAGCTGACATGGCAGCTTCAGCTAGCGTAAAATACGCTTTGGTTGGTCATTCTGAACGACGTGCTTATTTTAATGAAAGCAATCAGGATTTAGCTCAGAAAATAGAGCGTTGTATTGAAAATAATATAGTCGCGGTTTTTTGTGTAGGAGAAGAGCTAAAAGATAGGAAATCAGGAAACTACCTTGAAGTGGTAAAGCAACAAGTGAATGCTGTTTTAGCTGAAGTAAAACATCTGGATATTGAAAAGTTGGTTATTGCCTATGAGCCTGTTTGGGCTATTGGTACTGGTGAGACAGCAACAGCAGAGCAGGCACAAGAAGTGCACGCAATGATTCGGTCATTGGTGAATAGTAAGTTGGGATCCAATGATATTTCCATTCTATATGGAGGTAGCTGTAAACCTTCGAATGCTAAAGAATTGTTCATTCAGCCTGACATTGATGGAGGATTAATTGGCGGAGCAGCTTTAAATGCTCAAGATTTTGTTGCCATTGCAAACTCATTTTAACTATGAAATACATTGAAGTAGAATTTTCATTTGATCCGGAAGTGATGGATGGCGAAATTGTTCTAGCAGAAATTTCTGAACTTCCATTTGAAAGTTTTGCCGAAGAGACCGGAAAAATAATGGCTTATGCTCAAGAAGAGGATTTTGATAAAAATGCGCTGGAAGCCTTTCAATGGCTAAAAGAACATCCCGTTGAATATAAATTCAATGAAATCAGCGATATCAATTGGAACGAAGAGTGGGAAAAGAATTTTGATCCAATTAAAGTGAGTGATAAGTGTATCGTTCGAGCTACTTTTCACAAGGTGGATAAAAAGTACGAATACGATTTGTTGATTGACCCCAAAATGTCTTTTGGCACGGGGCATCATGCAACTACACATTTAGTGCTGAAGCATATGTTCGATTTTAACTTTCAAGGAGCGCATGTCTTAGATATGGGAACGGGAACTGGTGTTTTAGCGGTGCTGGCCATTAAGCTTGGTGCAGAAAATGCCTTGGCAATCGACAACAATCCATGGGCATTTGATAATGCTGGCGATAATATTAAACTAAACGACTGTGAAGGAAAAATTACGGTTGAAATCGGAGAGTCGGAACTTATTGAAGGCAAAACCTTTGATTACATTTTGGCAAATATCAATAGAAATGTGATTTTGGCCGATTTACCGCAATACGAAAAGGCACTCAATAAAAAAGGCGTTCTATTGGTCAGCGGGATTATGACGCACGATGTTGAACACGTTTTAAATAAAGCCAAGGAAGTTGGTTTAATTCTTGAGTCGTTAGAAGAGAAAGATAACTGGAATCTATTCGTGTTTAAGAAATAGTTAATAGATTAGTCAGTTGTATTAAACAGCTCAATTTGCAAGCACTCCGCGCCCTTATACTTTATTCGTTTTTTCTGCTGATTTCGTTTGCGGCTAATGCTCAGATTGACCGTTCTCCATTTCCTCATGACTCACTGGCGTTTTTTGATCGCTTGGAGGGCATGTTCAAGGAACTAACCGTTGGAAAGGCCGAGGGTAAGGATTTTATTAAAGAATTTGAACCCATCTGGTTTAGTGATTTTTTTGAACCTGAAATTCGCGAAGTAATTTATAATACTTGCGATAATATGAATGAAAAGCGCATGCTCCCGCTTTCTGAATTTAGGGCATATCTAGTTGCTGTTACTGCATTTGTTAATTCGGGACAAGAGATAGAACAATTTTATTCTTGGCATTCGGCAGTTGATTTTAAGCTACTCGGCAAAAGTAAAAGACGTTATTACGATTTTCTGGTTTTCAGTCAATATCTATTTGATGAAAATGCACTGTATAAAACTAACATAACCACCTGGAAGTCAGATAATTCAAATTACAAGATTTATTGGGATGATGAGCTTCGACAGCCAGTTGTAAAAATTGATGAGTTGGATCTGATTTGCTTAGCCAAGGAAGATAGTGCTTCTATATACGAAACCAAAGGAATGTATTATCCCGATCAAAAACTATGGAAGGGATATGGTGGTATTGTGAATTGGCAGCGGGCGGGCTATGAGGAAAATCAATTGGTTGCAAAAATCAAAAGCTACGAAGTGCAAATGAACCATTCTAGTTACAAAGCGGATTCGGCTATATTTAGTAACGCAATATATTTTGGCTCGTCAAAACTTATTGGAGACCTGGAAGATAAAGTCCTCGCCAACGTTTCTGATGGCCGCTCCACTTATCCTCGTTTTGATTCTTATAATGATAACCTTGCTATTGAGAACATATTCCCGAAAGTGGATTATCATGGAGGATTTATTCAAAGAGGGTCTAGTTTTATTGGTAAAGGTAGCGATGAAAAATTGGCTCGTGTGGTTATTAATAGAAATGGTAAACCATTTATTGAAGCCTTCGCCCACACTTTTGTTATTCGTGAAAGTAAATTGACCGCTGATCCAGCAGAGGTGTTAATATATCTTGACGGTGATACGATTTTTCATCCTGGCCTCAATTTTAAGTTTGACAATGATAAGCGCACGTTGACCTTGTATAGAAATAAGGTGGGGCGATCAAAAGCACCATTTTTTAATCATTTTCACAACTTAGATATGTATTGTGAAGAAATCGTTTGGAATGTAGATGGAAATATGTTTCATTTAAAACCCTTACTTGGAAATACGGATCGATCGGCATTATTTGAATCAAAAGATTATTACAGAGCGTATCGATACGATGAATTGTATGGATTGGACAACCGTCACCCTTTGGTTATTCTAAAAAAATGTTCTGAGGAAATGGGTAGCACTGAAATGACGGCTTCCGATATTGCTGCTTGTTGGCATTTGCCATTTGTAGAAGTCCAACGTTCATTGATGGTACTTTCTAATGTGGGATTTGTTCGGTACAATTACGACAGTAAAATGGTAACTATTTTGCCCAAAACGTTCAATTATGTGCAAGCAAGGTTAAGGAAAAGAGATTATGATATTATTCAGATAGTATCTGATCCGCCAAAAAGGAACGATAGGCAATGTGTTGGTAATGAGCATAATGCAGATTTTAATTTAGACTCTTCTTACATGCAAATACACGGTGTGCGAGGTATAAACTTGAGTGATTCGCATAACGTGACCATATTCCCACTCAATTGTGAGATTCTTCTGCGACCAAACAGAGATTTTGATTTTTCTGGGGTAGTTGTGGCTGGTAATTTGGAGTTTTTTGGTCGCGATTTTAAATTCGAATATGATTCCTTCCAAATCAAGATGCCTGTAATTGATTCCATGAGAATTAATGTAGAAACTGAAGAAATGGACGAGTATGGAAAGCCAATTATGAAACGAGTTAAAACGGTAATTGAAGCCATTAATGGAAAATTAGAAGTGGATAAATACAATAATAAATCAGGGAAACGAGCAATTAAAAGGTGGCCAGTTTTTACTAGTTACAACGAATCATACACTTATTACGATCGACCTGAAATTGAAGGTGGTGTTTATAATAGAGAAGATTTTTATTTCAAGCTAGAACCCTTTGAGTTTGACAGTCTCGATAATTTTGAAAATTCCAGTATCCAGTTTGCTGGAACATTTAAAAGTGCGGGTATTTTCGAAGATTTTGAGGAAACACTATCTTTACAAACCGACTTTTCTTTAGGTTTTATTCATCCAACTCCAGATGAAGGAATGCCCATATATGATGGAAAAGGAACCTTTACCGCAGATATTTTGTTGAGTCATGAAGGATTAAAAGGCGCGGGATATGTCGATTATATAACCTCGACTACTGAATCAAAAAGCTTTTTCTTTCATCCAGATTCGGCATACGCAACTGCTGAGCAATTTGTTATTGAGTCGCAGTACCCGGGGCCACCCGAATACCCTAACGTTGAAGGAGTTAATATTGACTGGCATTGGCACCCCTATCATGATACCATGACGGTTACAAATTACGCCACGCCATTCTCTATGTATGAAGCTGATAAAACGTTTGATGGAACTTTGATATATCACCCAGACAGTTTAATTGGCACTGGAAAAGGAGATAAAAGAGGTAAGTTCGAATTTGATAAAGCCATTACAGTATCCAATGAAATTCGTTTTAAGTTTTTCGAGTTTTTTGCCGATACGGCTGATTTTGCTCTAAAAACAGGATCACTAGGTGAATTAGGGTTTGATACAAAAAACATCAACGCACATGTAAGTTTCAAAGATAGGATTGGACATTTTACAGCGAATAGTGAGGAATCATCAGAAATTATTTTTAGAAAAAACGAGTACATGGCTCGGATGGATGCATTTACTTGGTACATGGACGACGATATAGTAGATCTAACAGCCAAGAAACGAAACGTGGACGAAGGCGCTGATGGAGAGGTAGAAATAGAAGGGGCTAAATTGGTGGATATAAGCAAGCACGATAAGCCCAATCAGGACAGTCTCTTCTTTTATTCTAGTTCTTGTAAGTTCGATATAAAAAATGAGATTATTACTGCCGATAAAGTACCCTATTTAGATGTAGCAGATTCACGAATAATTCCCGATAGCGGAAGAATTATAGTTTTGCGAGCAGCAAAAATTAAAACCTTAAAAAATGCTCAAGTAATTGCCAACCGAGAGAATAAATTTCATAAAATTTATGGTGCTACCATGGATGTATCAAATAAGGTTTCATTTAAAGGTAGCGGAAAGTATGACTATAAAGATGTTGACGGAAACGTCGCAATTATAGAGTTAAACGATGTTTTCGTCAGTACCCAATTACAAACAAATGCGAGTGGAAATATCCCTAAAACTCAAGAGTTCTTTTTAAACTCTAGGTTTAGGTTTCAAGGTGGCGTCTCTTTAGAATCCAGTAAGGAACTGCTGTCCTTCTCTGGTCTTACACAAATTATTCATTCTTGCGATCAATTGAGCACGCCATGGATACAGTTCAATGCGTATCTTGACCCTAACGAGATATTAATCCCTATTGATTCCAACACGACTACTGAGAATGGTAAAAGAGTGCATGTTGGGCAGATGATGGGTAGCTTGCCCAGCAAGGTGTATTCTCTTTTTGGTGCATTGCCCGCAAAACCAACAGATGCAATAATTTCTTCTGTTGAAGGAGTAATGGGTTACAATTTTGCACAAAAAGAATTTAGGGTAGGTAGTGAACAAAAGATAAACATTCCCAATTTGACTGGAAATTATTTCGTTTTACAATCTGAAGAATGCATTGTGAAATTTGAGGGCGAGCATTCATGGGGAGCTGATTTAGGTCGAATGGAACTAAGGCCAGTAAGCAGACTGCGACATAACCTTAACAACGATTCAGTTACGCTTGAAACTTCTATGCTGCTCAATTTCTTTTTTGAAGATAAGGCGATGAAAATTTTGGCAAAAGATTTTGAAGAATCTGAAAATGAAAGAGTTGATTATGATGACGCTACCTACGGTTATGGTCTAAAAACCTATGTTGGAGAAGAGGCAGGTAACAAGATAAAAGCTGACGTAGGACTTACTGGTAAAATGAAGAAAATTCCGAATGAGTTGACCGCTTTACTATTTATAACCAATATGGATTTGTATTGGAATCCTCAAAAAATGGCCTTTCAAAGTGTAGGTAAAATAGGCTTAGGGAATTCGTATAAGAATCAAGTGAATAGGCTATTGGAGGGTAAGTTTGAAATTAAAATTAAGCGTTCAGGTGATCGTTTTATGTTGCAGATAAAGAAAGATAAAACAACTTATTATTTCTTTACCTATTCAGTTGAAATAATGCAGACAGTGTCCACAAATGATAAATATAATGTAGCTATAAAAGAGGCTAAAAAAACAAAACAAGAGCGTTCAAAAGGACAGGCTAAGTATAAATTTATTCCTACAACAAAGGCCAAGGCTAATCAACTAATCCGTCAATTTTAGTACGGTTTATTTTTTTTCTTTGCAAACTGCATGGAGCAAGAACAAATATTTGAAATAATAGGGCTATTAATAGCATACCTCTTGGGTTCAATTCCCACTGCGGTTTGGGTTGGTAGAGTTTTTTACGGTAGAGATGTTCGAGAATTTGGCTCAGGAAATGCTGGCGCTACTAACACCTTTAGAGTATTGGGTAAAAAAGCAGGTATACCCGTGTTGTTGTTTGATATCCTTAAAGGTACATTTTCGGTTTATTTAGCCTCTTATTTTGTAGACTATCAGCCAGGAACATCAGACTTTGTTAATTATCAATTGGTATTAGGGATTGGCGTTTTAATTGGACATATCTTTCCTGTTTATGTAGGGTTTAGAGGTGGAAAAGGCATTGCTACCTTGCTTGGAATAATGATTGCTATCCACCCATTAGCGGCTTTTAGTTGCATTGGTATATTTTTATTGGTGTTCTTATTAACAAAGTACGTTTCATTAGGTTCTATGATTTCAGCGGTATGCTTTCCTCTATTAATTATTTTGGTCTTTAAATCCGAAATCCCTTCTTTAGTGATTTTCTCGATTTTCATTGCAATTATGGTACTTATTACGCACCAAAAAAATATAGAGCGTCTGCTTAGGAGAAGTGAAAGCAAAGCCAATATAAATGTATTGGGGCGCAACAGGGCAAAGCCCGGCGGTATTGATAGCTATGAAGAGTTTAACTTAGAAGATGAGGATCAATAATAACTATTGCAAATGATTTATAATTTCATCGATAATTGGAATTTGAAGTACCTGTTAGTACTGATAATGTTCGCGGTTTCTGGAGTCACTTTTGGCCAAGATTATAAAAACGAAAAACAACTTATCAAAGGAGCCGACGATCAGTTTGAATCCAAAAACTACAAAGAAGCCATATCCTTATATTCAACCCTGGTAAGTAATTACCCCAAAGATCCAACTTACAATTACAAATATGGAGCGAGTCTTTTATATGGGTCAGCAGATAAAGAAAAGCCCATTAAGTATCTTAAGTTTTCAGTTAGTCGACCGGAAGTAGAGCCTATTGCATATTTCTATTACGCTGAAGCACTGCACCTTAATTATGAATTTGATCAGGCCATTAAATACTATAAGAAGTTTACAAACTCGGCAAACAATTCAGCAATTAAGAGAAACACGGTTGAAAATCAAATAAGACAATGCGAAAACGGAAAAACCTTACTAAAAACGATTACCGATTTAATTGTTCTCGATCAGAAAAATACGCTGACTAAAGATTTCTACAAAGTATATGACCTAAGCGCGCAAGGAGGCCAAATACTAGTTAAAACTGATGACTTTAGATCACCCTATGAAATGAAGAACAACATCAATGGCTTGTTCTATTTTCCGAAAAATGCTCAAAAAATATTTTTCAGTAGCCATACTTTTGAGAATAAAGATGGAAAAGACCTGTATTATGCAGTGCGAAATGATGATGGCTCTTGGTCTAAGCCAATTAGTCTTGGAAAAACAATAAACACCGAATTTAATGAGGATTTCCCATACATGTCTGCAGATGCAAGCACCTTATACTTTGCCTCAGAAGGTCATAACAGTTTAGGAGGCTATGACATTTTTGTATCGCGTTTGGATACAAGTACTGGAAGTTGGACTGTGCCACAAAACTTAGATTTTGCAATTAACACACCAGCAAATGATTACCTGTTTATTCCAAACTTAAGCGGGGAAACCGCATACTTTGCTTCCGAACGACAGACTCCTATTGGAGAGGTTAGTGTCTATCAAATAAATATGGAAAGAGTGCCATTAGATTTCACTTTTATCTTTGGAACCTTTTCATCAGAAACTACAAAAAATGCAACCATAAAAGTAGAGGATGCTTCGACCAATGCAATAATTGGCGAATATCCGACAGATCAATATGGTAAGTATAAAATTAAATTGCCAAACGATGGGAAATTCAGATTTTTAGTCGATTATGAAGGTAGTGAGGTTACTCACTCAGGAGAAGTTGACCTGCAAGACCGAAATACTTTTAAGCCATTGAAGCAAGAAATGTTGGTAATGGGACAAGGAACTGAAAATGAAAAATTAATCATTAAAAATCTGGTTGACGAAGAAGTAGCTGAGGATGTAGAGCTCACAGCAGAGTTTTTTAAGGAAAAGGCAAAACTTAAAATCAATAAAGATAAATTCAAGGATAGAAAGCCAAAAGTTACGACTCCAGTTGGTGGTGAAATTGCTGACGCTTCTGTGGTGCCAGGTACCGAAGATAATTCTTCAATTGCTGAGAATGCAGAGCATGCTGGAAAAGCGGCCACGTCAATTTCAGATGAAAAAGTCATATCCAATTCGACAGTAAAAACAGATGGACCGGAACTCCTAATTAATGAAGATCCTGGGAATACAGCTCCGAAATTGTCCAATGAAGACGGTTCTGAACTATCGGCAACTGATGTTAGTGAAGAGAACGGAAGCACGGAAGCTTTTTCAGGTCAGACGGGTGAGTCAGAAACTGGCACTTCATCGCAGAAAACTTCTAACTCTGGGACTAACACTAATTCTGGAATTGCTTCAAACACAGGCTCTAGTGCTGCTGGCATTGCAGGAGCCGGAGTAAATAGTTTAGGCAGTACCACCTCAGTTGCTGGAGCGGCAGTTGTGCTTAAACCTTCATCTTCTTCAAGTAAGGAAGAGGTTGAATCTGCAATGCAAGACAATTTGAAAGTTGCTGATAACTCGGCTAAAATGATTGCTCTTCAAGGAGAGTTGGCCTTAAATATTGCGGATAGAAAATCAACTGAAGCAGAACAATTAAAATCTGAGGCGAATAATGAGTTGGCATTAATAGATATTGAAACAGAGGATGGATTGAATTCGCCAGAATATGCTGATGCGCAGGATAAACTTAAAAAGGCGAATAAATTAGATCGTCAAGCTACTGTCGCAAGAAATGCTGCCGCTAGTTTGTCTAATAACAAAACTGCTTTAGAGCAAACCATTGTTACTGGAACCCAAAAACAGAAGAGCTTAAATGCTTCAACTACTTCTGATGGTGCCGAGGCGGTAGGCGATTATAATGAATTAATAGAAGCTGAGGCCGATCAGGCATATAACATATACGACGAACGAGAAAAAGCGGAGGCAGCTCATAAAAAAGAAGAAAAGGAACACAAACATTTTGCCGATGAGTTAGCAGCATTGCATTCAGAAATTGAGGATTCAGAACAAATTATTGCTCAGAAAGAAGCTGCTTTAGAGTCGGCCAGTAAAAAGGAAAAGAAAGCGATAGAGGAAGAATTGATTAATGAGCGAGCTGCCTTAGCAACAATGGTAGAAAAAAGTCGTATCGATGAACAGGAATTAATGGTGTTAGAGGCTGAAGCTAAGGAAGAAGAAGCCGAATTAGAAGCCTATGATGCAATTATTGAAGAGCTGGAAAGAAATGAGAGCTATACAGAGTTAGCTGCTGCACCAAACTTAATAGACGGTGCTGGATCGGTCAATGAAAACAGGTCTACAGGAAGTAGTTTAATAGCTAGTGGCACTAATAAGGCAGCTGATAATAGTAAGACAGCTGAAAATTTGCCAAGTAATTCAGAGGAGAGCGAACAATCCAGCGCTGCATCAACTGAAGAAGGAACTGCTCAAAACGCAAATGGAACAGCTGGGTCAGAAGGAAGTGCTGTAGAGGAAAATACAAGCGTTAATGCCGACGAAGCGTTAACGATTGCGGAAAAAGTAGCGAATGAAAAAGCTCGGTCAGCTGCTACGTCAAATCAAGAATCAGGGGGCGGTTTTGACCCTGCTGAAGCCTATGAAGATGTTCAAGGAGCAAATGAAAACTCAGCTGAGGTTATCGGCACAGTAGAGCATGAAAGTGGGGAAGAAATGATTGCTCAAAAAAGAACGAGTAGCTCTCAAGATGAGGTTGATTTGTTGAATGAAATTGTTTCAGCCCCATTGGCAGTGGCAGTCGTTCCAACAAAATATGCCACCGTTGACAAAACAGTTCCTGAAATAGATTCAAAAATGGCGCTATTTCCTGACATGGAAGAAGGTGATACTTTATCTGAATCTGATAAAGCATTGATGCCATCAGAAGGAAATACTGCGACGGCTTTTATTCCTGAGAATACGCTTGCAAGTTTGGAGAATGAAGATCAATCGTTGCGCACCCAAATGAAGTCAAATTATCACGCTACTTATTTGGATGAGTTTTTTGAATTAGCTGAAGAAGAAGATGAATACACTAAGTCGGTAAATACCTATGTGTTGAATCAAAGCTGGCTTTTGGACATTGAAAAGGAAATAGGGTATTTAGAAAGTATACAGGATGATGTGCCAGCAGATAAATTTACGGTAGTGCAAGAGCGAATTAATGTTCTAGAAGGTTTTAAGGATACTAAGCTGAATGACCTTGAATCTTCAAAAGCTAATTTGGATGCGGCTACTCCACAAGAAAATCAAAATGCTGGAGAAATTGCAAGCGATTATCGTTCGGAAATGAGTCGCGTCTTTGAAGGGAAAAGACGCTTAAGTTCAGAAGAGATTGCTATAGAGGAACAAAGAAGAGATGATGTTCAGTCTCAACGAAAAACTGAAATGGCTGAGTTAGTTGCGCAAAATGAAGCCGAATCTCAAGCGCGACAAAATTCTGGGAATGACAACTCAACAGCAGAAAATGAAGCCGAAAACGGATTAAATGCTGAAATAGCTAATCAAGAAAACGTTAACAATAGTCAGAATGAAAGCAATACTGGAACTGGAAGTAATGCTGAAGATAACAGGCTTACCGCTGATAATGGTGTAGCGAATGATCAAGGTGCTAACCAAAAAAATTCCTCATCGAATTCAAATTCAGGGAATGGAAACGCTGGTGGTGCAACAAACCAAAATGCAAGCTCGAATGCTGCTAGTTCAGCTTCAAACAATAATCAAGGAAATTCTGATTTTAATGCAGGAACGCCAGGCGCAGGAGCGGCCTCAATTGCTTATTCAGATAAAGGCGAAATCATTCCAAATCAAAAAGAAGATAAACTAGCCAATGTGCTTGATGTGCAGAATGCTGGAACGGTCGAGGCAGTAGTTACCGATTATACGGATAAAGTTGAAAAGGAAGAAACGCTTAAAAAAGAGTTAATTGAAACTGAGACCACAGCAGTTCAAGAAAAGCAAAAGGAATATGCTTTAGCTAAAAGAAAACAAAAAGTGGTGCTAGAGGCGGAGCTAAGGGAAGAAGAACAGGCATTAGATTTATTAGAGCAGGAAGTTGCTTTGTTGGCTTACAACAAACAAGCTGTTGCGCGCGCTGCTGATAATATATTGGCATTGGAGCCCGGTGAAGAAAAAGACTCTGAAAAAGAATTGAAAAAGGCAGAAACACTTGTTGTTCAAGCTCAAGATATAAGAGCTGAGGCAGAAACAAAAGCCGTTGAAAAAGTAAGAGGTAAAAAGAAAACAAAAATCAAATTAGCTGAAGTTGATGATTTAAATCACAAGGCTGATAAGTTGGACTTTGAAGCAAATAACCTCAAAAAATTGTCTAAGGAATTAGCGAGTGTAGAAGAGGATGTGTTACTTGCTAATCAAGTTGGAGAAGGTGATGTTACTTTGCCAAAACCTACCCGTCAAATTTCTCAAGCAGAAGTGCAGGAAGTGCAATCTTTAGAGGAGTATAAAGTATACGATGCTACTCGAAAAGACGCTGTAAAATCCTACAAAGCAGCCCAAGTACTCTATTCCGAAAAACTGTCATTAGAAGCGCAGAATAAAGTAATTGATGCTGAAATTCGAAACGTGGAAACTGACATGGAGTCGGCCAATGATCAAGCTCAGAAGGAAGAATTGTCCAATAAAATGGATGAATTAGTTGCTAGCAAAGAGGAAAACACGAAGCTGATGAATCAAAAAGACAGTCAGTCCCGAAAGAAATATGCCGAGTTTACTAAACTGAACAATGCAGCAATTATTGGTTTACGTTCAGCAGAAGGAGAGAATGGCGAAAAGCTTATTGCCTTAGCCAATTTGGCTGAAACACAGGGAGCTTATTCTTTAAGCGGTTCTGGCGAAGACCAATTGATTGCTGCAAATGCAAATGTTGGCGGTTCATCACAAGAAAATGCAGGAGCTTCTCAAAACGAAGGAACTACCGAAACTGGATATTCTCCTGAGAAATTTAATAGAGTAGTGCAAGGAATTGATAATTATCCAGAGCGACTGTCTGATGCTATCTTTAAAATGATTGATTTTAATGAGAGTTTGTACAGCTCGGACAATCCAATTCCTATGAACAATACTATGCCAACGGGCTTGGTTTATAAAGTTCAAATTGGAGCCTTTAGAAATCCTCCACCACAAGATATTTATAAAGGGTTCGCACCAGTGCGTGGTGAAACATCTCGTCCAGGTTGGATAAGGTATACTGCTGGATTGTTCCAACAAAAAAATCAAGCTCAGCTTAAACGCAATGAAATTAGAACACTTGGATACGAAGACGCATTTGTAGTTGCTTATTTGAATGGAGAGCGCATCTCTTTGTCTCGTGCAAAAGACATTGAAACAGGTGTAGAAAAAGTTCCAGAAGCGACAAGTAATGCATTGGCTTCTGGCGGAAGACCAACTCCGGTAGTTCCAACTTCTGCGGTTTCTGGAGAAGTAAAGCAGCTTTCAGAAATTGAAGGACTTATGTATACCGTTCAAGTAGGTGCTTTCAGAAATCAAATAACTTCGAATGAATTGTTTGGCATTTCGCCGCTGATAGAATATCGCGCTGGAGATTATTATAAATATGGATCAGGTGTATATAACGATATCAACAGAGCAAATGATGCTAAGGGCAAGATTCAATCTTTAGGAGTGTCTGATGCATTTGTTACAGCCTTTTATAATGGAAACAGGGTTTCTATGGAAGAGGCAAGTAAATTAGCAAATGGCGGAACTAGCTTTGCAACAGAGCAGCCAGTTACTGTAAATGCTCCTGCTGGAAACAATGCGGCGGGTATCAACTTTAGAGTTCAAGTAGGAGCATACCGTCAAGAAGTTCCAATTGAAGATGCTAAGGTTATTTTGAGTCTTTCAAATATTGGATTAGACACGAAAGTCGATGGCGATATGACTTATTACACAGCTGGAAACTACGGTTCTTATGCCGAAGCGAAGCAAATGCAAACACAAGTTTCAAATCAAGGATTAAGTGGTGCTTTTGTTGTAGCCTTGCAAAACGGTAAAAAAATTGATTTACAAGAAGCAATTCGCTTAACTGGGCAGTAAATTTGTAAACTATGAGTGAAAAAGTTTTAGAGCAGGAATTAACCCTTACCAAAAAAACGGAAGGCCACCGTGTTATCTTATATAACGATCACGTCAATTCATTTGATTATGTAATCGATACTTTGGTTGAGGTTTGTGAACACGATCCAATTCAAGCCGAACAAGTAAGTAATATTGTACATTACAAAGGCAAATGCGATGTTAAATCGGGCGAAAAACGCAAACTGATACCCATTTGCAATGAGTTACTGAGAAGAGGCCTTACGGCTGAGCTTTCATAAGTATTTTGACTTAAATCACTTGGTCATGCTGAATTTAAATCAGCATCTCTTTTTTTCCATACGTCATTACCGTTAATCCCTATAGCTATCGGGAGGGAATCTTTCCAACTTAATTACTTTGTAGTTTAGCAAATCTGGAACTTCTGACCTTGTATTACTTTCCAATAATTAAAGCCAATTCTAGGTTCCTTTTATTTTATTACTTTAGTAAAAGTATGGTTATACGCTCAATCTTCCTTTCAATTCTGTTAGTAACCAGCCATTTTTTAGTTGCTCAAATCAATGTTGTTTGCCATAAAAGCTCAGACACAATTGGTGTAATTGGATAGCAAGAATTGATCATTGAGGCTCAAGAATTTATTATCGTTTACCCAATGGGCAAAACCTTTTCATCAAAGGTATTTGCATTAGTCGATTTTGGTAATTCACCGAAATACTTTTCATCTATCAGCTACGTGAGTTATACTAATGAGAAGGAAAAAATCAAAAAAATGACCTTCAATTCGGAAGCAGATGTACTGAACTATTTCGTTAAAAATGGATTTGAATTCAAAGATGCTGAAGGCTCGTTTTTCGTTTTTCAGAAAAAGTAAATCGGAAACAATTCTCAATTTCGAATGCATCAATTTTCAATTCTTTGTTTCTCGTAAATAAATTAGATAGTGCCAAATTTTAAGACTACCTAATTACCACATTGATAATTAACCAATTGAAAATTACTCTACCTCAGTATCCGGCAACTCCAATACATCAGAAGAAGCCAGTGAATTTCCAGCAATACCTTTAATAGAACCAAACAAACTCGAGATGTTTTCTTGCACTACCCAAATTTGCTTTTCGCGCTGACTCCAAATTTTATGCATGGCCTTTTTCTCTGAATTTAATTGATGAATCATTGCATCGTAATTTTCTACAATACGTTTAATATTTTGGATAAACTCATTACCCGTAAGGTAGGTGTAGAGCAATTCCATTTTCTCTCCCTTATTCTCTTGAGAAGCAGCAGCAGCATAGGTTTTTATGAGAATTTCGCGCAATACTACCGCTAAACTTTGCACCTCTTGGTAACTGCATACCCAAACACCATCTTTCTGTCCAAAACGATCCATTTCTTTCGGCATGGTTTCCGTTACTAAAACTGCAATATCTGCTTTGCAGGTTATTTGATCTTGTTTTAGTTTATCAATCCAGTCTCCAGCAAAAGCTTTGGTGCGCTTGCTTTCAATCACAATTTTACCACATACTTGTTGCGATGAATTTACCACATTTTGAATAATATCAGCTCCGCGTATTCCTTTTGGTACTTCCTCAATTTGGTCAAAAGGAAATTGTCGAGCGAGCATTTGTTCGATGGCTAATTCCTGCACTTCGCCTTGCATTTGCATAGAACCTTGCTCGGCTTTGCGCTTCATTTCTTCAGCGAGTTTTTTGTTGTCGTCGATTTGTTTCATCAGTTTTACCTTTTCCAACTCAAACGATTCGCGTTCTTTTTTACGTGCCTTTTCTTCTATTTCTTGCTGGCGAGAAAGGAGGTCCTTTTCTGATTTTAGTGCTAAATTTTCTTGCTGCTCAATAAGTGCTTGTTCTTTTTTGAGTAACTCCACTTCTTTTTGGCGCAATTGAAGGTTTTCGTTCTTCCGTTTTTCGTTTTCTTCCGCAAGCGCTTGCATTTTTAACGAAACCGACTCTTGAGTTTGCGCTTCTATTTTCTTTTTTTCTTGCTCTAATCGCTGGCTCAACTTCTCTTTGAACAATTCGTTCTCGCGTTCTTTTGCTTTTTGGAAAGCTTCGCGTTCCTTTTCTAGACTATCTCGCTCTCCAGCAAAACGTTTGGTTTGTTCGGCGAGTTTTTGCTCAAACTCCTTTTTTAAATGCGCTTCAATTTTGCCCGATAAAGCTTCTTCTACATCAAATTCGTGACTACAATTGGGGCATGTTATTTTATCAGACATAGATGTTTAATTTGAAAAGGATTCCAAAGGTAATTGAACATAATCGAATTATTAGAGCAAAAAAAAGCCCCGATAAATCGAGGCTTTTGATTTGGTTCAAAAAAATATATTAAGCAAGCTTTACGTTTACTGCATTAAGACCTTTTCTACCTTCTTGTAGTTCGAACTCTACTTCGTCACCTTCTTTAATCTCGTCGATCAAACCTGATACGTGTACGAAATACTCTTTGTCCGTTCCTGTTTCTGTAATAAAACCGAATCCTTTGGTTTCATTAAAAAACTTTACTGTTCCTTTATTCATGATACTATTTTAAAAATTTAAGCGGCAAAAGTAGGTATAATTGTATTTCGCGTTCGTTTCTATAAACTTCGTTTGTGATAGATCCGATACAAAATTTAATTTAAACCTTCGCAATTAACACTTCGGCTTTTTATCTCTCCATTTGTCAGTTGCATGGTATTACCAAGAGGGTCGAAAAGAGTGCAAGAGAATTTCGCGGTTGAGATGTACTTACTAAAATTATCATTATTAGTGGTATGAGTCAATATTTCAAATTTCCCACCTTGTACTTTATTTGAGTCTAGGTAACTCGTCCAATACATTCCACCAGCGTCAATATAATAAACGCCAATTCCATCAATTCCAGCATTTGGATTAGCATAGTTATAAGAGCCAACCTTAAACATGGATTCCACTTCGCTACACAGCGTTACCGAACCAGGAAATGTTTTCGTGATAAATACTCCAGCTTCCTCAGCTCTTAGCAAAGGATTGCTAAGTACCATACTTTGCTCATGCTGTCCTGAAGTAGTGACAGATTGACCAGCACCAGAACCTGTAGTTACTGACAAATCATTAATATTTACACTTTTTCCATCTATGGTAGCATTAAAATAGAAATTTGGAGTTGGTGCAGCTGCTGGAGTTGGGGTAACAACAGGTTCAGGAGTAGATTTTTTCTTACAGCTGATAAAGCTTAAAAGAATTACCATTGGTATAAAAACGATGTGTTTCAATATGTTTCGTTTAAAATTAGTAAGTGTTAAGATAGTAATTAAGTTGAAGCTATTGTTTTATGGAAGCAGAATTTACGCAATACCGTAAACCGATAGGTTCTGGACCATCTGGAAATACATGCCCAAGATGAGCGTCACAAGTATTGCATAAAATTTCTACTCGAATCATTCCAAAAGAGGAGTCTTGAATGTACTTGATTGCGTTTTCTTTGATGGGCTGGGTAAAACTAGGCCAACCCGATTTTGATTCGTATTTAATGGTAGAGTCGAATAGGGGAGTGTTGCAGCATTTGCAATTGTAAATCCCCGCATCGTAACTGTAGCAAAGGTCTCCTGTTCCGGCTGCTTCAGTTCCGTGTTCTCTTGTAATTCTAAACTCTTCCTCTGTAAGTAATTCTCGCCATTCCGATTCGGACTTTTCTACTCGTTTGTCTGGAGTTGGGTTTCGGTTTTTATTAAAATCTAAGATGGATTTCCAATTTATCATACTCAATTATAGCCTTTAAATTATTGAATTACCAAGCGCAAATTATGCTCGTTTTTGTCAGTTTCGACTTTTAAAATGAACACTCCTTTTTTATGGAATTCTAATTGATACATAGGACGATTTGAAACGTCAAATGTTTTAAGCAGTTTACCCTCCAAGCTATAAATACTTGCAGTAATCAGTTTGTTAGTATTTGTTGTAAGCGAAAAAATTCCGTTACTTGGATTTGGTGATATAACGACTCCTGCGTTAGTATTGAAATTAGCTATCCCAACTCCCAGCACTTCAATGCACTTGCTGGTATCTTTACAACCGTTTTTTGAGACAATTACAGCAAAGTTAGAGGTGTAAGTAGGGACGTATTCTTGATTATTTGCTCCGATAATCAATTTGTTAGAATTGCAATCCAGCCACTGATAAGTTACTCCGCTTGCATTAGAGCGCAACACATCTCCTTCTTTTTGAATTGAGGTGTCAATTGGAACTACAGTCAAAGAAAAATCAATAACACTATCACAGCCAGCCGCATTTAAAAGCGTATCCGAATAATTTCCCGATGTGGTCCAAGTGTATTTTCCACTTGGACTTCTATATTCATTGCACGAGGTAATCGAGCTTGAAAAGGTTTTTAATGCAGCATTATCTTCAACTTTAAAATTGACTAGCGTAGTTCCGTCGGTGCCATCGCTTCCGCCATTTTTATCGCCAATGTTACAACCCGGCTGAGCAGATGAGGCAATTTCACCAGCAAGCCCTTTTTCGGTATTGATATTCGGAGCGGTAGGAATGTTAGATCCACTAAAAGCAACCACACCGCCACCTCCGCCGCCACCAGGTCCACTGCAATTTCCTGATCCAATATTATCGACAAAGGCACCAGTTCCTCCGTTAGCTGCTATATTAATTCCGCTGGATATCGTAGTGACATCTAGAATTATAGTACCACCGGCTCCGCCGCCACCGCCGCCTTCGTTTTCAGTTTTTGCTTTTCCAGTATTTCCATTCGAATAAACTCCAGATCGATTTGACCCAATGATTTCATCGGCGATTATGAAAATAATACCACCACCATTTTCGCCTTTTTCACCGTTAAAACCTAGGTTGTTGCCGTGACCAGCTCCGCCGCCGCCGCCCATGAATACACGACCAGCATTAATTTTAGTAGCCATCGATTTTGAGTTGAGACCAGCAACAGAACCACAAGTAAAGTTTGAACTTTTTACGCGTTGTCCTCCAGCTCCACCAATGCCATAGTTCGCACCACCAGAACCGCCACCGTTATGGTTGTTTCCGCCTCCGCCACCATTGGCTTGTGGCCCACGACTTGCTTCTTTACCTGTAATATAATTTGCAATTCCTTCTCCTTTGAGTGCTCTGTCGTTTGTTGAATTTCTGTCGGTATACTGCGTAGTTTGATTCACAAATATGCAGCCTCCACCAGAGGCTAATGCTTCTCCTCCTCTAAACCCTTTTCCAGTCATTGTTATAGAAAAAGCATCAAGGTCTAAAGTTCCGTTGCACTTAATGGCAACGATGCCACCTGAAGAGCCGTCCCAGGATTTACCTGTAAGGATTCCTGTAAGTGATATGCCATTCTGGTATTCAGGAACGCGCACTAGTTGAATTTTTCCTGATTCTTGGTAAGCGTATTTGAATTGGTTTTGAAAGAAGAGTTGATTTCCTGTAATTCTACAAATGCGCTGAAGTTCATATCTACCGGCATTGTTATAGTTGTTTATTGTTCCAAAATTGTCCGATAAGGTTTCATCAATTACAGCACCTTGCATTTAGATGATTAAAACTAAATCTCCAACACTGAAGGCATTTGAACTTGCCACCGAAACGGATTGAGTTGCAGAACGAAAAGTGGATACTGCTTCATAATCATTAACAGTTCCGCCAATATTGGTTTGTGCATTGGAGAAGGCGTAAACAGAACACAGTGTAATGAGTAGGAATAGCTTTTTAGTCATGTTGTTGAATTGAAGGTTGAAATTACCAATAAATGGAACACGATTTATTGCCAATTCACAGGAAGTTGTTTTCGGATCTCGATATCCTCAAAACGAGTCGGTGTTTTCAATTTGAGACTCTTAGCCCAATTCCAAACATCTTCTAATCCTGAATTTAAGGAAATAGTTGCTGATGTCTTGAAAAGTTCATCTGCCTTTTGATGATTACTAATGGCATCCAACACTTCGTTTCGTCCTTTTAAATGAATTTTTCCATTCTCAGAATTGGTAATTTCAAGTAACAAATCAGCTAACTCATTTATTGAAGTTTTTTCGTTTGCACCAAGATTGAAAATTTCGTTTTTCGTTTTGGGTAATTCAATGCATTGAGTAATTGCATTGCGTATAGAATCAATATGTGTAAATGCTCGTGTTTGCTCACCGTTTCCATAAATGGTTAAGGATTCTTTATTCAAGATTTGACGCATAAAAATGCCAATTACATTCCGGTAAGGATCTGATAAATTTTGACCAATACCATAGACATTATGCGGTCTAAATATGGTGTAATTCAATCCGAATTGTTCGAGCGCAGATTGTAAATCCAATTCAACCGAATACTTGGCAATTCCATATGGATCTTCAGGTTTAGGATTAGTTTCTTCAATAAATGGAACTTGAGCAGAACCGTATACGGCAATAGAAGAGGTGAACACAAACCGCTCGACATTGTATTTAACCGAAGCATTAATTAGGTTGATAGAACCAATAAGATTATTGGTGTAATTGAATTTTCTTATAAAATGGCTCAGCCCCTCTGCAGCATATGCCGCAAGGTGAAATACATAGTTGAAATTATACTTAGCAAATAAACTATCGATGAGTTCCTCATCTAAAATTGAACCTTCAATGAAGATGGAATTGATTGGAACGTTTCTTTTGAAACCACCACTCAAATCATCCAAAACGATTACTTGATAATTAGCATCGAGTAATTCTTGAGCAACGTGAGAACCAATAAAACCGGCACCTCCTGTGACTAAGACATTGACCATTACTTAAAAAATTGTTGAATGCCCTCGAGGTAGTTTTTATGTAACGCGCTATTATCAGCTAGAATCTGTTTGCCAAAAATGTAATCGTCACCGTCTTTCCAATCGGTTACTGTACCGCCAGCTCGTTGAACAATAAATGCACCTCCGGCAACATCCCATGGATTTAAACCATACTCATAAAACCCTTCAACTCTACCACAGGCTACATAAACCAAATCGATTGCAGCTGAACCTAATCGGCGTAATCCACTGGTAGTTTTCATAAAATGTTTTAGCAAGTCCAGGTATTCATCTACTTCATCATAGTCGTGGTATGGAAAACCAGTTGCAAGCAATGATAAATGCTCATTATTTTGATTGGATACATTGATTTCAGTTCCGTTCAAATATGCTTTAGAGTCCTTCCAAGCATAAAACTGCTCCCCAGAACTCACTTCCAAAACCATCCCAATCACAATTTTTTTGTTTTCCATTAACGCAATACTTATTGCGTACATCGGAATCCCATGAATGAAATTGGTAGTACCATCAATTGGGTCAATTATCCAATTAAAACGTTCACCGAATTTAGTAGAGGTTCCTTCTTCGGCAATGAAACCAGCTTCGGGCAATATTTCAGATAACCCTTTGACTAATAGCTCTTCTGATAATTTATCAATGTGTGTTACGTAATCGTGTAAGCCTTTGATTTCTATATCGTTGGGGTTAAAACTTTTACGTTCCAGTTGAATCCGTTCTCCAACACTTCTTGATAATTCATTGACTTGATCACAGAGTTGTTGGTAGTTCATTATGCAGTTATTGGTTCTGAAATGGTTACTAAAACGTTTCCATTCCCATCGATTTTATCTAAAAACACTTTTTCTGTTTTGTTCACTTTAGCAGCGTCGAAAGGCGTTTGAACTTTTACGTAATTTTCTGTAAAACCAGTCATAAAACCTTCTTCGTTAGTAGCTTCCCACAACACGGTGTGCTCAGTCCCTATTTGAGATTCGTAGAATTTTCGTTTCTTTTTGGCAGATAAAATTCTTAGCATTTTACTGCGCTTGTTTCTTGTTTCCATTGGAACTACATCATCCAATCGCACAGCAGTTGTATTATCTCTTTCTGAATAGGTGAATACGTGTAAATAGGAAACGTCCAACTCTGTCAAAAAGTCATAAGTAGTTTGGAATTCTTGGTCTGTTTCTCCTGGAAAACCAATAATAACGTCAACACCAATACAGGCGTCAGGAATTAGTTTTTTTATCAATCCAACTCGATTTCTATATAAGTCAGAAAGATATTTTCGGCGCATAGCAACCAATAAATTGTCTGAACCAGATTGCAATGGAATATGAAAGTGAGGAACAAATCGTTTCGATGTACTCACGTAATCTATGATTTCGTCGCTCAATAAATTGGGTTCTATACTTGAAATACGGAAGCGGTCAATGCCTTCAATTTGATCTAATTCTTTAACTAAATCGTAGAAGGTTTCCGCAGTTCCCTTTCCAAAATCACCAATATTTACTCCAGTGATCACAACTTCTTTGGCTTCGGTTAAAGCAACTTCTTTGGCGGTTTTTATCGTTTCTTTAACGGTATTACTTCTGCTTCTACCACGCGCTAAAGGAATAGTGCAGAAGGCGCAGAAATAATCACAGCCATCTTGAATCTTCAGGAAACTGCGCGTTCTGTCACCAGAAGAAAATGAAGGAAAGAACTCTTTTACTTTTCCAATCTTATCATATAATGCGATCCCAGATTCATTTTTGTCTAAAGATCCAATATGATCCAATGCATTGAATTTTTCTTCAGCTCCCAATACCAAATCAACTCCTTCAATGCTTTTAATTTCTTCAGGCTTCAATTGAGCATAACAACCCACTACAATTACAAATCCAGTTGGATTGGTGCGTAAGGCTTTTCTTACAATGTTTCTGCATTTTTTGTCGGCATTATCGGTAACCGAGCAGGTGTTGATTACGTAACAATCGGCGTGATCCGAAAAATCGACCGTAGCAAACCCTTGTTCGTTAAACGATTTTGCAATGCTCGAAGTCTCAGAGAAATTGAGCTTGCAGCCAAGGGTATAAAAAGCAACTTTTTTGTTGGGATGCATATCGCTGCAAAGGTAGGTAAGTGATTGCAAAATATAGAGGGAAGAATTTTAGAATAATTAGAATATTCTTCGAAGTACTTTGATGGTTTTGCTGCGAATTTGAAAGTAGTTCTAATGTTTGAAATCCTTTTGTTTCAAATTTAAAAAACTCGGACTATTACTCTTTTGGGTGTTTTTTTAAACAGTACATCCTATCTGTCAAGCAGAAAGATTATTGGGCGCACTAAATTCCCTGCAACCGTTGTTCACTCCATGTTTTTTATGCACAGGCCTTTTACTTTATATCAGTTCGAAACCGAAATTACAATTGACGGATTATTATTTGAGCAATACTAAAATATAACTAATGGTCAATTCTGTAAATATCATTTTTTAGGTTTTTTCATGTTAATCCAAAAAATAGATAAGCATATTTTTAATGTGTTTTCAAGACTTAATTGGGCTTAGCGCTTACTTCCTCTGATAATGTGTTTCCCGCTTTAGACAATGCTATCACTCTATAGTAATAAGTTAAATTTTTATCTAAGCCTGTATGAAGGTAAGGAGATTGCAATGGATTATTTTTATCACCCGAAAATGAATTTTCGTTTGAGTTTTTATCACCTGTTATTCCGGGTTCATTTTTCCAATAAATGATATATTGATATGCATCATCATAGTCCCAGGCAATTGTTATTTCTCCTTCTCCTGAGGTAGCGGTTACATTTTTCCAATCTTCACTGTCAATACTTTCTTGTTTATCTGCAGTTGTTATTGTATAAGACGAGAATGCCACAGCTCTGAAATTCCCTATTGTACCAGAACCAAAACTTGAAGCCGGGTTGTAAGGAGTTTGGTCACCAGCATTTGCTATTCCTCTATTAATCTTTTCATACATATTAAAATAATCATAAGTCGTTTTATCAATTTCAGCCACCCGAAAAACATTTGTTACATTATCACAGACATCTCGTATTGGATTAAACAGAGACAATCCCTCATTAGCATTCACAACACGGTTATCATCAATAGCCCAGTCAAACTGTGAACTATGTACCCCATTTTCCCACAATTCAAATAAGTATCTGTTCCGGGTAGCAGATGGATCATTGACTACCCAATTTTCATTATAACATGTATAGCTTGAACTTCCTTTTCCACTACTTGAGCCTTCTTTTCCACTACTTGAGCCTCCTTTGTCAGTTGAAGCATCTCCTTCATTCGGATAAGGTGTTAAAGTTATATCCCTCAGAGTAGCTGGAGGGTACATTGTGGATGTTGCGGAATAAGCCACCCCATTTATATCCAAGGTGAGGGTGTAGTTAATGCCCACTTGCCCTAAGATTGATTTTCCAATATATATTCCTTCGTCAGAGTAAGTCAATTGTTCTGTTGCATTACCATCACTAATATGGATAATAGCGTTTGTTTCATAATTCGGACTTGAAGAAAATGCGGCGTTAATATCTTCAGAATAGGATATCTGAACCCAGGCATTACTATCCAACTCTATTTTAGCATCAATAACAGTAATGGTTCCAATGTTATTGACGTTTAAATCCATAGGGATTAATTCCTCCTGTAAGCCTTTCTTGCAAGAGCTAATTACGGATATTATTGCAATTGTCATAAATACTTTCTTCATGTCTTAAAATTTTAAATTAAACTGAAAGCTGGGAACAAACCCGAAAGTGCTTCTGCCCTGAGCTGAAAAAACACTTGAAGGATTAGTTCCTGCATTATTGCCTCCTTTACCTCCTACAGAATTTACTATGTCAATGGTAAAAATATTCCTTCGGTTGTAAAGATTGTATAGTGAAATATCTAGACTTGGCTGTATTTTCCGATTCTTTTTAGTTTTAATAGAAAGATATTCTGGTTCATATTTGACGCCAATATCCATTCTGTGATAATCAGGTAATCGATATTGATTTCGACCTTCCCAGTATGGCATTGCGGTGGAGCCTATGTAATAATAATTTTCTGGAAGTGTTACGGGACGGCCTGTGTAATACACAAAGTTCAGTGAGAATGTAAAATCTTTAAGAACTTTAACCTTAGAGGGATTGTAGCTAAATTGTGTATTCAAACTGTGCGTAATGTCAAACATATTATTGTATGGGCGACCTTGATTAATAACATCAATAGTGGTAAGCGCCTCACCCAAATTGTAACTTATTCTTCCAGTAAAATCACCTATAGGTTTTTCAATGGAAAATTCAATTCCATAGGCTCTGCCAGTTCCTTGCGCAACGTAGGCCTCAAGATTATCTATTAAATAATTGTGCAAACCATCTTCAAAGTCAGATACTCCATTTTGGTGTTTATAATAGGCTTCTGTAGAAAATTCAAATTTGTTGTTGAAGAAATTTCTAAAATATCCAACAGCAACTTGGTCGGTCAACATTGGAGTAATGTTTTCTGTAGAAGGCATCCAGATGTCGTACCAGGTAATATCTGAGCTAAGTGTCATCAACCTCAAATATTGAGCATTTCTGTTATAGGATGCTTTGATAGAATTTTTTTCATTTAGAATATATGTGATAGATGCTCTTGGTTCAGGATTTACATAGGTCGCCATTACATCAGTATTTCCTGGAAATTCTGTTTGACTAATTTCCTCATTCGATTCTTCATCATAAACTGTGGTGTGCCCGGGTCCTAAACGATTATAAATCGAAAGCCTCAGGCCTAAGTGAACCGCAAATTTTTCTTTGAAAGTCTTTTCATACTCCGTATATAGAGCACTTTCAAGCCCTTGCATTTGTGGCATGAATTTGCCTGCATCATCTTGTGTTTGATCTACTAACGAACCGTGATTAAAATCCTGATATTCGCTCTGTAAACCAAATCTCCAGGCAGAACCACCAGTTGAGAAATAGGAAAACTCTTGTTTGAAACTATACGTGCCTATTTCCGAATTGAACTGGTAAACTCCACCATCACCAAACGTGTTGTATCGACTTGCGATTAAGGAGGTATTCGATAAAAGTTTGTCATTGAAAGTATGTTTCCATTTTAAATGCCCTGCCTGATTTCCCCAATTTGTAAGTCCTGCTGCGGTGTAGGCGTAGTCTTTTCCATAATATCCTGAAAAAGTTAGACGATTTTTAGGGTTTACTTTCCATATTATTTTGGTATTAAAATCGTACCACCTTTCTTCAGGTTGAAAAAAGGTTAGCTTACCATCAGAAACACTTGTGCCTCCTCCTCCTCCTTTGCCTCCTGAGGAGCCTCCCTTTTCAGAAGTGGCATTTGTAGAATTACTGTTTATTCGGTCAGATAAATACCCAAAACCCCAGCGAGTTCCTCTCCCTGCTACAAAAACTGAAAGTTTATCTTTTATTACTGGAGCTCCCAGAGAAAATTTTGAAGTGATAAGCCCCAAACTTATTTCACCTGTATATTTTTCAAAATTACCATTTGTCATGCGAACATCTAATACAGCAGAGCTTCTCCCACCAAATCGAGCGGGAACACCTCCTTTGTAAATAGTCATTTCGCTAATTGCCGCAGAATTAAACACTGAATACAATCCTCTTTGATGAGAAGCGTAATACAAGGGCATTCCATCCATCAGAATTAGATTCTGGTCAATCCCTCCGCCTCTTACGATGAAACCAGCCCGGCCTTCAGCAACACTATTAATCCCGGGAAGCATTTGAATGGTTTTGAAAATGTCAGTTTCCCCCATTACAATTGGAATTTTTTCAATTTGTTCAATATTTAGTTTTTCTACACTCACTTCAGTTGACGTGACGTTTTCGTTTGGCTTTTTAGCCGATACAACAAATTCTGATAATTTAGAACTGGACGGTTTCATTGAAATAGATACTGAGGTATTTTTGGAAGTAGTAATAACCGTGTCTTTATAGCCTATGAATGAAGTTTTTACGGTTAAAGGAGATGTGCCCTTCAAACTAAACTTACCTTCAATATCAGTTGCTACGCCCGTTTTGGTATCAACATTATAAATTGTTGCCCCAACTATTGGTTCTTTTGTATTTGAGTCTAGCAATTTGCCTGATATCGTAACTGTTTTCGATGATTTGCTATTTTTAGTTTTTGGGTAAAAAGTAATGGATTTACCATTGATTTTGAAATCCAATGAAGTTTGACGTTTTATTTCAAAAAGTAAATCTTTAGAACTCAATTCTTTATTTGGAAGTTGAATGTTTTGATCTTTTTCAAAACCGTTTCCGTAGGATAGTGAGTGACCTGTTTTTTCTAATTGATCAAATGCTTCTTTTAAGGTAATTTTTTGATTGCTAAAATTCAATAAACTTTGCCCATAACTATGTGATGCTATAAAAGCAAAAAGTATCAATAATGAAATTCTTTTCATAAACTTCCTATTTCTTTTTAATGTGAAATCCGAATGCTGTCTTTTGATAGGTCAATTGATGAATTAATGATATTTCGTCTAGTGCCTGCTCAATTTTTATATTATCGAAGGTGGCTGTTAGCCTATAATCTGAAAGATTTCCTTCGGCAGAAATAGGGACATTGTAATAATCTTGCAGTGTTTTAATGACGTTAGACATAGGCTCATCTCCAAATTTCAAAATGCCTGTCCTCCAAGCGCCTCTGTTCAGATCTGGCTGAATAATGCTGATTAATCCTTTGTTATCAGATTGAGCTGACATTTCTTTTTCAAGAATCAGGTTTTTGTTGCTTCCACTAAAGGAAACTTTACCATGTTCAACTTGAATAGTTGTGGATTGTAACGAGGTTTTAATATTAAAGGCTGTTCCAAGAACTTTAGTTGTTGAGTTACTTGTTATAACTACAAATGGCAAATCCGGGTTTTTAGCCACTTCAAAAAAGGCTTCACCAGTCAGTTCAACTGTTCTGGATTTTTTTCCAAAATCATTGTGAATTTCTAAATTGGAATTTGAATTAAGAATCACTTCAGTCCCATCTTCCAGTGTGACTGTTTTTTGTTTTTGTCCAGTTGAGTATTCAGTTAATGATACCGTCGAAGTATTTTCCTTTGAGGTTGAATAATAATAGGTTGAGGAAACACCAAAAATTAAAGCTATAGAAGCGGCTATTGTCCATCGACCCCAATTTAGGTTTCTATTTGAGCGCATTCTATCTTTTACTTGTATCCAGTCTTTTTTAGTATCAATATTGATTAAATGCTCAATATTACTGGTCTGATTCCAAGCAGCTCTGACTTTCTCATATTCTGTTTTATGAGTATTTTTTTCTTCAAGCCATGAGTTTAGCTTAATTCTATCTGCTTCAGAAATGGAGTGTTTTAGTTCGGCAATGATTAGTTGTACAATTTCTTCATTCATGCTTATATAGTTTTTTCGAAGCTTCAACAAGATTGTCCTGCTGTATACTATAGTGACAAATGAAGGACTCAAAACACGTATCGTGCTGAGATATTTTTTTTGATTAAAAGAGTAGAGTAATGAATATTAGTAGTTTATTCCTTAAATATTTTAGTGCTTTTGATATTTGTGTCTCAACTGTTCGTTTTGAAATATTTAGTTTGAGTGCAATTTCTTCGTTCGATGTGTCTTGAAATCTACTCATAAGAAAGATTCGTCTACACTGGTCTGGCAACTCATTTATTGCTTCCCAAATTTTGGATTCAGATTCAGCTTCTTCAATCAAATCACGAAATTCTGTAGAGTTAGTCGTATTTAAGTCACTTTCCTCTATGCTAATAATTTTTGATTTTTTGTTTTTCAAGTTTATAGTAGTATTAACCACTGAGCGATTTAGATAGGCTTTTAAGTTTGTCTTAATCTCTAGTGTCTCCCTGTTTTCATAAATTCTTACAAAAACTGATTGTACGCTATCTCTAGCATCGTCAATGTTACCTACGATTTTATAGGCTATGTTTACAAGTCGCACATAATGTTCATCAAAAAGCTGTCTATATGTATTTTCATTTCCTGCTTTTATTTGCCTAATAATTATTTCGTCTTTTAATACTTTCACACAAAATGGATATAGTTTTTGTCTTTTGGGCTTGTGCCTAACGAGCCGCGGCCATTAGCAGTAGGTCTTTTAAGGCACACTCTTCGGTTCTAGGGTTTGGGTTCTTAAATTTCATTCGTTGCAAATTTACATAACTCGGCCCCGTTCGCGTTGCTAATCTCCAAATTTGTCATGGTCAGTGTTGTGCCTATTACTCATTTGGTTGCTGTTATGGCCCGTGCTTAATGGATAATAATCTTCTTTAAGGTTTGACCTAATTCGCTTTCTAACGATAAAAGGTAGCTTCCTTTAGGCAAACTTTCAACGCTGAGAACTCTTTCGGATTCCATATTTTTTTCAAGTATAATTTTCCCGTGTAAATCTAAGATCGTGGCTTTTAGAAGCTCCGCATTAATACCAGTAATATTTATGTAGTTCGAGGTCGGATTCGGAAAAATCTTTATTGAACTCAATTGCTTTGAATTCTTAACGCTAACGATTTCGGAGGTTGTTTTGATTATAGTTCCATTCATACCAACGGCATATCCTAGTGTGTCATTCAAAAAGAAGCAGTCAAATAACGGGTTGGTGTTTCCTGTTTTTTGAGATGTCCAAGTACTTCCAGCATCAATTGTTTTAAGGACAATACTGGAGCCAGAATATCCTCCGCAAGTATAACCAGTGCTATTAGAAGGAAAACGAATAGAGTATAAGCCATCTTGGACTCCAGAATGAACAATATTCTAAGTTTGGCCTGCGTCCTCAGTTCTTAAAATTTGAGTTGGTTTGGGTGTTGACGTACAAACATACCCTGTATCAAGATTTGTAAATAGAATTGATTGATATTCGGCCAAAACGTTTGTGTGAAGGTTAGTCCAATTAGAACCACCGTCGGTGGTTTTTATAATTGCATCGTTTCTACCAAGACCAGAAACGTAGCCTGTATCTGAATTGTGAAAGAACAATGAAACCAAGCCATTATGTGGAATATTAAGTGTATCCCATGTGTTTCCTCCGTCCAAAGTCTTATACAATGCACCTAGTTGACCAGCTACATAACCTAATTGTCTATTTATGAAATGAGCTTGGTGCAGATTCCGATTGCCGTAAGAGACATCAGTCCACTGTAATCCACCATCTATTGTTTTTAGTATTAAGCCGTCTTTTCCAGTGGCATATCCATAATCTGAATCAACCATAAATACACTGTGAATGTTCTTGGACGTTTCAGAAGGAATTTTTATCCAAGAATCTCCGGCGTTTGTAGTTCTTAGAATAGTTCCATTGTATCCAACTACGATTCCAGTTTGGTGGTCGGTGAACGTAATTCCTCTCAACCACTCATTCGATTCTGAATTAAGAGTTTTCCATTGTCCAAAGGAGTTGAAGGTTAAAGCGACTAGAAATATTGTAACTATATTTTTCATGGTTATTGATTTACGTGCATTGGCCATAACTAGTGGCTAAGGTAAACTTTTTTTAAAAGTTTACCTTATTTCATATATAGGTAAAGTCTGAAAATAAATCATAAGCTTTATTAGTCAATGCTTTAGCTGTTTTTAAACGCTTGTAATCATTTACCATTAGAAAAAGTTTCTTTCAGTAATATCTACTCGAGAACGACCTTTCCATGCTTTTAAAAGCTACCGAAAAAGTACCACTACAGGTTACAAGTAGTTTTTGAAAAAACCTCGTAGTTAAATCCATCACTTGATTGCGCAGTAGTAGTGGAGTCTTCAAAAGAAGTACACCATTCATCGGCGTCTGTATCTTTCATCTTTTTATCGTAAGTTTCTGTTGTGTTTTTTGCTTCGTAAAGCGGAAAAGGCTCACCATCAGCAGTTGCTGAGCTAGTTGAAGTGCAAGTACATGTTTGGTCTTTTTCGCAGGCAATAAAGTTTATTGCAAGAAAAAGAGAAAGTAAGGTGATACTAATTTTCATAGAGTACTATTTTAAGCTTGCAAATTTAAGGTTCTGAAATTGAAATTGGAGGAATATCTGCTAGAGCTTTTAACCCTAAAAAGAGGTTAGAATAACATCGACCGTTTTTGGAGGAGCGCATCAATTCTGGAAAATCATTATGGCACAAATAACTCAGCCAATTCACTGAAAAATGAAGGAAAAGATTTCGACACTACCTTTTCGTTATCAAATCGAATTGGACGAAGTAAAGAAACCATAGAAAAAGCCATGGCCATGCGATGATCTTGATAGGTGCTAATTCCTGCAGGAGTATCTGATAGTTGAATTTGGCCTTCGATTGCTATGCTATTTGAGGTTATTGCTGAGTGAACGCCAATTTTCTCCAATTCAGTCGAGAGTGCTAAAAGGCGATTCGTTTCTTTAATAAGCAAGGATTCGAGTCCTGTCGCTTTTAATCGAATACCCAAACAAGCGCAGAGAACGACTAGTGTTTGCGCCAAGTCTGGATAAGGGGTAAAGTCCAATTCAAGTTCTGTTGGAAACTTAAAATCATTAGTAGAATTGAGCTGAACACCTTCTTGATTGAATTGAGAAGAAACTCCAAAATATTCTTGAAACCATTTTACTATAATGGAATCGCCTTGAAAAGAATCTGAATTCAAATTCGTTAATTGAATTTTGGAATTTCTGCGCATTGCTGCAATTCCATAAAAATAGCTCGCAGCCGACCAATCCGACTCTAAATCAATAGTTTGTGGTTGAAATTCGTGATGTTGAATAACAATTTTATTGCCTTTAAACACCGATGTTACACCCGCGTGCTGGAGTAAAGAATGCGTCATTTCGATATAGGGTCGAGAAGCAGTTTTACCTTCTAAATGAATCGTTAATCCAACAGGCAAAGAAGGTGCAATCAACATCAAAGCAGATATAAACTGACTACTTGTATTAGCTGAAATCGATACTTCGGTTGTAAGTGCTTCTAGTTTACAGGCGTCTAAACGAATAGGAGGGAAGCCGTCATTTTCAATGTAGGTAACATTAGCTCCAATTGCATTTAAGGCTTCTACCAATGATCCAATAGGGCGTTGGTGCATTCGTTTGCTGCCGCGAAGCTCAATACTTCGTTGTTGAAAGGCAAAATAGGCAGTAAGAAATCGCATTGCGGTTCCAGCATCTTCTACATCTATAACATTGCTTGTTGTATTTAAGCATCTTTCAAGAATAACAGAATCATTGGCCTTTGAAATTTCTGATAAGTAGATATTTTGATTAGAGATTGCTCTTAGTATTAAAGCACGATTACATAAGCTCTTCGATATTGGAAGTTCTACAATTCCTGATAAATGCGACTTGATTTCCTTAAAATCCAACAGCATTATTTACAGTACTTTTTAATGATTTTATAAGCTTCACTTAACCCAAGCTCTCCAGCTTTGCTAAAGTCGCTGCAGGCTTTTTTAGGATTCTCCAAAAACAAGTAATTTACCCCTCTATTTAGGTAAGCTTCTTTAAAGTCTTCGTTGATTTTTATAGCTTTTGAATAAGCTTCTAATGAAGCATTAAAATCTCGTTGTTCGCCAAGCACAATTGCCATATTAAACCAGGCTAAATAAAAATCGGATTCTAATTCAATTGCCTTTTCGTATAAGTTTTCAATTTCTTTTAATCGAAGGTTAACCGTTTCAACATCCTTTAATTCAATCGATTTATACTCGTCACCAGCATTAATAAACTCACCATTCCCAGTTTCTAGCTTAAGTAGAAGTTCCAATAAATCCAACATAGCATTGGCTTTGTTAAAATAGGCCAATGCCGAATTTGGATTCTTGGTGAGTAAGGTATCGTAGGTGGCAATTGCATTGTTGAAGTCAAATTCAGATTTGTAAATCATGGCTTGCCACAAATAAAACCGATCGTCTTTGCTGTTTCCTATATCCAATGATTTTTTGTTATACACAGCGAACTGCTCTTCGGCTGTCGGTACATTTTCATTCAATAAATAATTAGTAATGTAGAAGAAGGGTTGGTTTTTGTGTATTTCATTATAATCGTTCACCAACGGGGTGTTGTAATACAAATGAGCCTTTTCAATTTCTCGGTAAGCAATACTTTTAATTTCGAAAAAGGGCATGGCTAGGATTACTATACGCTGCTCGTTTTCGTCAAAATTGGGATGATAGAAATTAGCGTCCATTTGGGTAAATCGCTTTAGAATTTCTTCTTCTTCAAGATTGTATTCCTTTTCTCGATTTTGCCCACGAATACTATTCCCTTTAATGAAATCAATCTGTGCTCCAGCTTCGTTTCCCAGTTTCCGACGCACAAATGCACGATTAAACCAAGCGTCTTCCATTTCTGGATAAAGCGTAATTACAGTTGAATATTCCATTTCTGCGTTTTTATACAAATCCATTTTATGAAAAGTAAGTGCCAAATTGAAATGCGCTAAAATGTTATCGGGATTTATATCAATTACTTTTTTGTAATCGTATGCAGCACCATTATAATTATCCAGCTTTATTCTAATGTTTCCTCTGTTGTAGAATGCCAATGCGTTGTTTGGATTGAGTTCAATAACCTTAGAATAATTTTCTTCAGCGTCCTTATAGTCTAGTTGATCAGCGTAAATATTACCCTTTATAAAATAGCCTAGAGAAGAAGTGGAGTCTCTTGCAATGGCTGAATCACAATCTGATAAAGCTCCTTTAGGGTTGAGCAAAGAGTTTTGGGAAACCGCCTTTCTCAACCATGGTTCGGCGTCAGTAGGATCTAATTCTATCGCTTTATTAAAATCAACTATAGCCTTTTCATATTCTTCTAATTGATTGAGAACAATACCCCTAAGTACATAACCAGAGCCCAAGTAGGGATTAATGGAAATTGCTTTATCAACTGAAGTTAACGCATTGTCATATTCTTCAATTTGAACTTCACTACTAGCTTTCTGAACGAAGATAAAGTAGTTTAACGGGTCTATTTTTATCGCCAATTTATAGTCTTCAATAGCACCAAAATGATCGTTGAATTGGGCTCGTGCAATTCCCCTGTTTTGAAAGGAAGCTGCGCTTAGAGGGTTAATTAGAATGCATTGGGTGTAATCGTCGGTAGCACCTTTATAGTCACCTAATCGATATTTAGAAGATGCTCTAAGGAAATAAGCATCAATAAGATAGGGTTTGGATTTAATTGCAAAATTGAGTTTTTGTATCGCAAGAGTGTAATTCTGATTATTAATATCCTCTCTAGCCATGGCGATATATTTTTCGGCTTTTAGCTGTCCAAATGATTCAACATTTAGGAATAAAACAAACGAAAGAATAAGGATTGATCGCACACTTCAAAATTAGGCTAATACGTAACTTTAATCATTAACGATTATTGTTTTAAAGGAGAACATTACTAAGCTTTGTTGTAATAATTTTGATTTACAATAATTAGAAGTAGTATGGGCGAGTATTTAGATGCATTTATCAATGGTTACAAAGGCTATGCGCAATACTTGTGGTATGAAATTACACACCCAACACTGCACAATTATTTCTATTGGCTAATTGCCATTTCAGTTTTTTTTATGGTATTGGAATGGGTGAAACCTTGGAGAAAAGAGCAACCTAAATTTCGTAAAGATTTTTGGTTGGATGCATTCTATATGTTTTTCAATTTCTTTTTGTTTTCACTGATAGTCTATAATGGAATTTCAGATGTAGTCGTAAAACTCATGAACAATGCTTTGCAAGGTTTAACAGGAATAAGCTCCTTCACTTTTGATCCTTTGAACGGGTTTCCTTACTGGTCGATTTTGTTAATTGGTTTTTTAGTAAGAGATTTCGTACAGTGGAATGTTCATAGGCTTTTGCACGCTACGCCTCGATTATGGGAATTCCATAAAGTACATCATTCAGTAAAAGAAATGGGATTTGCAGCGCATCTGCGTTACCATTGGATGGAAACCATTGTTTATAGAACGATAGAATATTTACCATTGGCTTTACTTGGAATTGGGTTGTATGATTTTTTTATAATTCACTTGTTTAGTTTAGCTATTGGACACCATAATCATGCAAATGTTAAGGTAACAGGGTTTTATAAAGCAGGTGTTTTAGGATTGCTTGTATGCTTGTTTATTATAGATCAAACAGGTATGGAATTAATAAATGCAATTGCATGGATAGTAGGTATGCCCATTCTTTTTGCCTTGTCACTTGGCCCTTGGATGAAATACATTTTCAATAGTCCTGAAATGCATATTTGGCATCATGTTCGTGCTTTACCAGAAGGTCGAATCAAAGGAATAAATTTCGGGATTTCGCTAGCACTATGGGATTACATTTTTGGCAGTGCCGTAATTCCAAAAGATGGACGCGATATTGAGCTAGGCTTTGACGGTGTGGAAGAGTTCCCTGATTCATTTGCAGGCCAGTTTACCTATGGTTTAGTCCAGAAAAAGGAAGAAAAAACTAGCTAGTCTATCTTAAACTGTTTTCGATATTTTTTTCCAACATAAAAAAGATATACTGTGCCCAATACTGTAGGTAGCATCCAGTTTACTACAACGATTGGCGTTATGTTTTGAATGGCACTAAATGCAGTTAATGCAGCTATAAAAGAAATGGTAAATCGAGTGTAATGCTCAAAGTACAAATACATTTTGTGCGACGCCAGTGGATGTTTATTTGCTCTAAAAAACAGGGTTCTGACATCTTTAAAAGAGTTGTTTCCGAAAAGCAATCCAAAGACGAGAAATATGGTCGCAAAGCTTACGTTTCCTTTCATATAGAATTTTCCAGCAAAAAATAATATTGCAATCGAACAGGCAAAACCTGCTACTGTGATTGCTTTATCCATAAGCGTGTTTGGTTGGGCTTTTACAACAGCAAATCGAATTCCGGTGACTGCATAATACAAACCAAAAAGTCCAAGGAATGTAATCATTATACCGCCAATACTAGCGCCACTTATAACCAAAACAAACCAGGTAAAAAAGTAGATTTTTCCAATTAAACGATGTCGTTTTCCTCCTTTTTTAAGTACGTATTGAAGAAGGCCAGTTGCAAATATTACATAACCAGCAATTCCGTGTAAACTGGAGATTTCATTCATTATAGAATTTTTTATTGATCGTTAAAAACATTTGTAAAATCCTTTTTCCAGCCTAAAAACAAATGATGTGTCCTACGCCAAAAAAGAAATAAACCTAAGGAAAGGAACCAAAGCAAGGGATTATTTATCGACGAAACCATAAAACCAGAAATTATACTGAAGGCAATTACTAAATATATGCCATAGATAAGGATCATTCCACAATACAAATAGAGCCGATATTTCCAAAAATGTTCCTTGTCTACAAAAGCCTCGCTTTCTTTTTTGTAGGTTTTGTAACGCATTCTGGCATAGCGATTGGCGTTATCCGCTGGTTGGCGTGTTCCTCGTCTTTTTCTCTTGGCTTATAACTTTTTTTGGTGTGAACGTATTTGGTTAATCGAGGTCTTTTTAACCGTTCTATCAGACCATCATATGCCTTGGTAATTTCAATGAATTTTTCTCTATCGCTGGTTGGTAAATTTAAATCTGGGTGGTAGCTTTTTGCAAGCTTTCGATAGGCTCTTTTAATTTCTTGAATTCCTGCATTAGGCTCTAAACCTAATAATCGATAGTATTTGGTAAACACTATCGAAAAGGATATAATAAGTGCATCAAAGTCGTTTGGTATCTAATCAATCTTTTTTCTTCTTTTTAGAAAAGAAAACAACAGCTAAAACCGGAATAATGCAACAAACGACAATAATTATGTAAGTAGTAGTGTCCATCTTGAGAGAATATTTAAGTTGTAATTATAAGTTGGTGAAAAGTAAAGTAAAAAATGAGCAAAAAAAAGGCGGGATAAATATATCCCGCCTCATAAACTAAAAAAAAAAACTATTTATTGCTTAATAAATCTCTGAACAGAGTTGTTACCTTCACTATCAACGATACTGATTATATACATTCCGTTTTCGAAATTACCTAAAGAAATAGACGCTTCAGTATTGTTCGGATTTGAACTGTATACTTCTTTTCCTAAAACATCTACAATGACTATATCAGAAATGATCGTTGAACCTAAAATATTTATAAGGTCACTAGCAGGATTTGGATATAGCGCAAATCCGTCGGAGTTTTCCGCTGATTCAATTCCCTCAGGAAAACAAGTCTCACAAGATTCCCAACACATTGCTGGAAGCGTTGTATCACCACTAACTTTCAGTATTCTATTAACAAACGTTCCAGTTTGTTTTATACAATCTAGAGTGGAATCAAGTGTTTCTTGTCCAGCCCAATTATCATAAGAGAATTTATATTCAAATTCTGTAGTAGTAATATCAACAGAGACTTCCCAAATATTATCATTGTCAGCATCAGTCATTGGAGTACAGCTTCCACACCAGTTGTTGAATGTTCCATTTACTTCAGGAGTTGTCATAGTTCCGGTAAATGTATTCATATCCACTTTAAAAGTAATAGTATTAGTATCAGGTATTGGTGGAGTTCCACCGCCAGTTCCCATATAAATACTATCTACATAATATGTTTTTGCACCTGCTGTAGCTCCATCTACTCCGAAATTGTAGAAAATTGAAACCATGTCATATGTTTTTGCAAAATCAATAATAGCTGTTCCAGCTACCTGCTGAGAGAAATCGAATGATAACGTTTCCCAAGTATTTGCAACCGTAGTCGTTGCCTCAGTTTCAACAGTAACAGTGTTATCAGTGTGGTCTTCTGCTTTAAGTCTTACTATGGTCCCCGCATCTGGTGAGTAAACTAGAGCTTTAACAATTGTTTTACCAGTTGCAAAAGGAACTTTGTTTTTAAGTCCCATTGAAGTACTAACTGTCGTTCCTGCCCACGTCATTGATGTTGCAGTTTTTTCTGATTTTAGTACCAGATTGGATGCGTTAGTTGGATCTGCCGCTTGAGCAGACGCGTTTCCACCAAAATCACCAACAGAATAATCAATATTTAAAGTATCATCCCAAGTTATTGGAAGGTCTATTTGATTCTTGGCTGGAGGAGGAGGAGTACCTCCAGCAACAAACCATACATTATCAACATAATATGTTTTGCCAGAACCCATAGTTCCAAAATCATAGTAAAGAGTGACCTTTTCATAGTCATTGGTCAAATTAATACTACCGTTTGAAGGGGAAGAGAAATCAAAGGTTAGAGTGTCCCATGCATTTGAAACAGTTGTTCGCATATCAACTTCAGCATTGATACTTCCTGTTGTTGCGTTTTCAACTTTTAATTTAACAATGACACCTGAATCAGGAGAGTATACTAATGCTTTTAATGTCATTGAACCAGCCGTGAATGGAATTTTTTTAGCTAACCCATTTGATGTGCTTAAAGTAGTACCTGCCCACATTTGACCAGCATTTTTTACAGTTTTTAATACGGTATTAGATGAATTAGAAGGGTCATTATCTAAAGAAGAAGATGTTCCGTCAAAATCAGTCACGCTATAATCAACATTTGCAGAATCATCCCATGTAATAGGAAGTTCTATTTGAGCTTTAGAGGCAGTAACTCCAGTAGAAAACCAAACACTGTCTACATAATATGTTTTTCCCGTACCCATAGTTCCGAAATTGTAGAATATGGTGGCTTTTTCGTAGTTGTTAGCCAAATTAATACTACCATTTGTTGGAGCAGTGAAATCAAACGTTAACGTGTCCCAAGCGTTTGCGACAGTAGTTCTTACATCAACTTCTGCATTAATACTTCCCGTATTAGCATTTTCAACCTTTAATTTTACAATTACACCTGAATCTGGAGAGTATACCAATGCTTTTAATGTCATTGAACCAGCCGTGAATGGAATTTTTTTAGCTAACCCATTTGATGTGCTCAAAGTAGTACCTGCCCACACTTGACCAGCATTTTTTACAGTTTTTAATACGGTATTAGATGAATTAGAAGGGTCATTATCTAAAGAAGAAGATGTTCCGTCAAAATCAGTCACGCTATAATCAACATTTGCAGAATCATCCCAATTAATAGGAAGATCTATAGTGCTTTTTTGTGCCTTAGAAAAAGGAGCGATAAGCACTGAGATTAAAATAAAGAGTGTAATTTTTTTCATAACTATTTTTTTATTTAATATAAAGATTCGATAAAGATATAGTAAATTCTACTATAAGGTTAATTTGATTTATTATTTTTTAAAAAAAAATTAACTAATCAACCTAGCAACCCTTAATTTACAGCAAAAAAATGGGAGTGGCATTAATTTTAATTTTCTTTATTTTTGAAATACTCTCACATAATCTACATGTAATTGCTGAGGAAATGTTGTAGTTGAATTAGGGTTGCCAGGCCATTTACCCCCAACAGCAACGTTAAATATGAAAAATTGGCTTTGACGGAATTCTTCAAATTGCCCATCGCGTATATCAATGGAATGAAATGATTGATCATCTATATACCAAGTTATTCCATCCTTATCCCAAATTATACTGAATACATGATATTCATCGTAGAGAATGCCATTGGAAATTTTCTTGTATCCACTGAGTTCCGCGTGTGAATCATTCGCATCCGCCCAATGAACAGTGCCATGTGCTATATTATCCCCTTTTTTTTCAGAGCTTTCTCCACCAACCATTTCCATAATATCAATTTCACCGCATTGCGGCCATCCAATGTTGGTAAAATCATCACCTAACATCCATAATGCCGGCCAAATCCCTTGGCCAAATGGCAATGCTGCTCTAATATCAATTCTTCCGTATTTGAAACTTTGAAGACCATAAGACGAAATTCTTGAAGAAGTATATTGGCTTGAATTGTAAATCTGTTTTTTAGCAATAATGGTAAGTACTCCATTTTCGACTTTGGTATTGGCATCAGTGTAATATTGAAGTTCAGAATTTCCCCAACCATTACTTCCCGTCCCAATTTCATATTTCCAATTAGCACTGGATAGAGTTGTTCCATCAAACTCGTCTTGCCATACTAACGTATAATTTGGATAAGATAGCGGAGTAGAATAGCCTATCACAGGAGGGGCACCTGGAATACGTGCAGGAACATTTGAAATAATTTCTACAATTTCTACTTTTTCAACATACTTATCGTCTAAGGCATGAGCGCGAATTGTTATTGTATATACACCTGCTGTTTTAAAGGTATATGATGCCTCACCGTTATTCGATTGCTCAATATTTTCAATTTCATTTTCCACGAATCTGAACGTATAGAAATTAGCATTGTTGGCACTAGCTATTATACCTACAAAACCAAAATTGTTTGAATCTAGAGAAATAGTTACTTCTAAATTACTTGGCAGTGCAACTGTTTGATTTTCGTCTGGTTCATTTTTTTTACAAGCATTAAGCAACGAAGAAGTAAAAAAAATAAAAATGAAAATTCTGAAAAGTTTAATCGAAATACGTGAAAATTCCTTATTCATAAAATGAAAATTATACTTTTTATAGAATAAGAAAATTCAAATCTACTTTTGTTCAATATCGTCAAGATAAAAAGTACCTGCATTTGGCTCATTCCAGGCAGGAATTAAAGTTATACGATTATACAATCCTGGACTCGTTGCAGAGAAGTCTGCAGAAATTTCAACCCATTCATTTGCTTTTGTAATGGGAACGTCTATTTCATGAATAATTGTGTTTTTACTTTGACCATCCTCAACTTTTATTCTAAAAGTTCCTGTTTTAGGTGCATAGACCTTTAAAGCAATATTCTTTTTGGTTGAGAAATTAAGTTTTCCCCTATGGTTAATAAAGATACCAGACCAAGCTTGATTTCCTTTTATTGTTTCAAGGACAAAATCACTAGTATCTATACCTGACTTATGTGGATTAGGAATTATAGAATCAGTACTTTCATCAAATCCTGTTACTACAGGTTTAAGATTTTCAAAGTCAATTGGAAGAGTGTACGTAGTAGTATCTTCAGGTTCTTTTACTTCCCCACCTGTACTCGGATCTACAACCCCTTGATAGCCTTCAGGAACCAACCTTAAGTACCATGCTAGTGCAGGGTCATTCGCATCAACATATCTCAATGACAATTCATTTTCACCAAGTTTTAAAATTTGGTATTTTCTTGTGCCAGCGTAAAATCCAATAAAACTTTTTCCGGTTACACTTAAATATTTGACACCTTCTTCTTCAACAATATTCCAATTTTCTCCAATTTGATCATCAAGGGGCGCATTATTATTGTCTGCAGGTGAGGGGTATGAACCCGGATAATCTCCTGCCGCAAGGTCGTCAAGAAAAACCACACCCTTTGTTTTCATGTCAAAATTAAATTCATTGAGATAAAAAGTATATCTATCATTATACATGTCTACTTCTCTTTGCTCAAATGCTTTAGCTGAATACCATTCGGGTACTAATCCTGCTGCACGAGCAGGTTCTGGTCCAACACCAAAATGACCATCTCTTGATGAATCGACTACCCATGTTTTATATCCTTGACCATCAGCACCACCAGTAAGGTTTACAATATCGGGACTATTGAGTAAGGTTAAATCATCTTCGGCAATACTAATTTCCTTATTTAGAGTTACACTTCCACCTCTAGAAAATACTGTTATTTTAACCAAATATGAGCCTTTGAGAGGGTATGTCGCCTTTACAGTCCTTCCTTTTGCTGAAGTTCCATTACCAAAATCCCATACAGCAACAGTTCCGGATTTAGTTGCTGTAAATTGAATAATGTTTGGGCTCTCCGCAGTAGGAGCAAAGGTGAATTGGGCATCTTCCATTGTAGGAGCTGCGCCTAATTCAGGCTTTTTTTTCTTGCAGCTAGTTGATATCAAACCAACAAGTAAAATGGTAATATAAATTTGAAATCTCATAGTGATGTTGTTTTTTTATTAATACCCAGTGTTTTGGCTCCACTTACTTCCAGCAAGAGCGATTTCTACTTGTGGTATGGGAAATAAATCATGCTTACCACTGATAAATCCTTCTATTTTATTTTCTGCTTCTCCAGTTCTTACTAAGTCAAAAAAGCGGAAGCCTTCTCCGCAAAGTTCAAGCCTTCTTTCTTGATAAATGTCAGATAATAACTCTTCTCCAGAACTTGACAAAGCAGGAGCTCCAGCTCTGCTTCTAACTTTGTTTACATATTCTAAAGATCTACCACTATTTCCAATTTCACTGTAAGCTTCAGCAGCCATTAACAAAACATCAGCAAATCTAATAACCCGATAATTTACAGGACTGGTAAGGTCATTATCTGGTAATCCAAATTCGCCAATTCTTTTTATGTATTTATTGTTGTAATAACCAGTATGTCCGCCACCACCGATTGCGTATGTAATATCAGTTTCAGACTGAAGTGCAATAAAAGCCTCGATATCAAGAACACTCGCATCTCTTCTAACTTTATCATTGACATCAAAAGCTTCATACAAGTCCTTAGTAGGAAGATTGTAACTATTTCCATCGCCGTAAATGGGTCCAGTATATTGTCTTATACCTTGAAACCCCGGTGCGGCATTACCTTCTAAACAAATTAAGCAACCATAACTTCCACCTTCTAAACCTGAATATTGAACGTCGAATACGGTCTCTGAATTTCCTTCCGAATTTTCGGCAAAAAGTGTCGTATAATCGGCTGCTAAATCATACTGACCTGAATTTATTACCTCGTCCAAAACACTTGCACATTCAGAAAATTTTCTTTGATACAAGTATACTCTTCCAAGAAGAGATTTAGCTGCTCCTGATGTTGCCTTACCTTTAATAGTAGCAATGGCAGGTAAATTTTCAGAAGCAAAAGATAGGTCAGATTCAATTTGAGCATACACCTCAGATTTAGGAGTTCTTTCTTTTTCCTTAAGTTCATCGATACCTAATCTTTCATCAACTATCAATGGAATATCGCCAAAATATTTAACCAATTGAAAGTAATAATAGGCTCTCAAAAATCGGGCTTCTGCGAGTAATTGAGTCTTACCAGAAAAGGAAACATTGTCTTTATTCTCCATAATGTAATTTGCTCTCGTCACTCCAGCATAATTCCATCTCAGAACGTTTCTTAATTCAATATTTACACCTCCATGATTCATCTCATCAATATCATGAAGACCTTTTGAATCAACGACACTTTCTCCACCCGCAATAGAATTGTCTGAAGCTATTTCCCCAATCCAAATATTGATAAATGAACCTTGCAATAGATCATATGCACCTACAAGAGCAGTATGATAGTGTTCTTCTTCGGTAAAGTAGTTTTCTGCATCTTGACTATACAGCGGATCGGTTTCTAAATATTTTTTACATCCTACTGTTAGAATAGAAGCAAATACTACAAACGTTAAAATCTTTAATGTTTTCATATTTATTAAAATCTGAAATTAGTACCTAACATGAAAGTTCTTGCCTGAGGATAAAACCCATAATCAACTCCAGCTGATAATGCCCCACCTGATGATCCAAATTCAGGATCGTACCCTCTGTATCTAGTTAAAGTAATAACATTGTTTACTGAACCGTATACTCTAATAGACCTCATTTTTATTTTCTTAATAAACTTTGAATCGAAAGTATATCCTAATTGAATGTTTCTAAGTCTTACAAAATTTCCAGACTCTACATAATAGTCAGAAAATTCTGAATTTCTGTTTGATTCTGATGTCACCCTTGGTACTCCTTCTGAAGACCCATCGCCGACCCAACGATCAATCACATAAGCTTGCTGATTCGCATAGGGTTGAAGACGCTCATAATTTCGAATAATTTCCTGTCCTATAGCGGAAAATATATTCGCTGAAACATCAAAATTTTTGTAGGTGGCATTTAGGTTTAAACCAAAAGTGAAATCTGGAATAGGGGAGCCTATTTCCTTTTTATCACTATCATCATTAAAATTGATAACACCATCTCCATTTTGATCAACATATATCAAATCACCAGGTTGAGCACCTGGTTGAACAACATCCGCATTGTCAATTTGTTCTTGATTTTGGTAGATACCATCTGTTTCAAGTCCGTGGTAGTATCCTATAGCATATCCTTCTTGAAAACGAGTTGCAACATTTCCTCCGACTCCAAATTGTGCTCCTGGTATAAATTCAACGCCTTCTGGAACTTTAGTTACTTTATTATTTAAATAAGTAGAATTAAATTGCCCCCCAATAATGAATTCTTTAGACCTATCAGTTGTATAGCCTACCTCTAATTCAATACCTTTATTTGATACATCACCAGCGTTAATGAATGGTGGATATCCCCCAGGTCCATATGTGCCCAATACAGCGGATACATCAGGTTGGAATAGTAAATCTTTTGTGTTTTTCAAAAAGAAGTTAGTGGTAACATCCCATTTTTCCCAAAGTTCTAAATCGAACCCAATGTTAAGCTGTCTAGTTGTTTCCCATTTTAAATCAGGATTACCAGCTCTACCAATTGCAACTCCTTGAGTAATTATGTCATTAAAGACATATACACCTTCTCCATTAAGATCAGCACGATATGCAAAGTTTTGAATCTGGTCGTTTCCAGAAACACCAAAACTAGTTCTCATTTTTCCGAACGTTATGACATTTGACCCAAAAAACGCCTCATCAGAAAAAATCCATGCCCCGCTTATTGCTGGAAACATTCCGTACTTATTATTAGGTCCAAATTTCGTAGAACCATCTCTTCTTAAAATACCAGACACCAGATACCTATGCTGATAACCATATTCTAATCTCAAGAAAGAAGAAAGTAAACGTTCTTCATATTGAAAAGAACCAGTATTGTTTAAAATTCCACCATCGGCTTGGTTCGCAGAAATATCCGCAAAATCGACAGAGTTACCTGGGATATTGAATGCTGTACCGCTTAATTGGTCTCCAGTTCTTCTGAAAATTGAAGCCCCCGCTGTTCCTTTAAATTGATGTTTTTTATTAAAAGTTCGATCGTAATTCAAAAAAGATTCTCCAGAAAGATCAACATAGGTAGTTTTTGCTTCGTAAACACTGGCTCCTCTTTCTAAAAAAGCACTATCACCATTTGCAACTAGTGTAGGATCAAGGTTTTCATTAAGTGCTGTGTTTTGCGCTTTACCTGGTCCATACCAAGTCAATGGAGAAAAAGTTTTTGCGTCAACCAACGCGAAATTGTAATTAAATCGATTGGTAAAAGTGAAGTATTTATTGACTTTATAGGCAAGTTCTTCTTTACCAACAAATTTATTTACCACAGCTTGATTGTGGGTATTCTCCATTTGTGCTAGAGGATTGATAATGTCACTGACTTCTTCTAAATAGGAATATTTTCCATCTGAAGTTTCTACAGGTTTTGTAGGTGAAGCATTTATAGTATTGTATAATACTGAGCCAATTCCATTTTCCGGTAAAGCTTTTCTTTTTTCTTGGGTGTATAGGAAAACACTAGTTAATTTAAATTTTTTATCGAGTTCAGTGACGAAATTTAACCGGGCGTTGTAGCGTTCAAAATTTGATTTTTTTCCACCTATAATCCCATCTTGATTATAATAAGAACCGCCTATGGAGTATGAATTTTTCTTTGAGCCTCCTGTAATTGAAATGTTATGACTATGCATCCATGCGGTTTGAAACACTTGGTCTTGCCAATCAGTTCCATCACCAAGGTCCGTATTATTAAAAGGTAGCTCCTCACCGGCGCTGCCGAATGTTTCGTTTTTAATAACGGCATATTCTTCTGCATTCAATAGATTTAACCTTCTAGCGGTTTGCTGTATTCCAGCGTAAGAATTAATCTCAATTTTAGTAGGAGTATTAATCGTTCCTTTTTTTGTTTCAATAATTATGACTCCATTTGCAGCGCGAACTCCATAGATACTTGCCGTAGCATCCTTTAATATATTGATAGACTCTATATCAGAAGGGTTAAGAGCATTTAAACCTTCTGAATCATATACAATACCATCTACTAATATAAGTGGATCGTTATCTCCGAAAGTAGAAAGGCCTCTAATTCTAATACTTGAAGATCCACCGGGAGAACCAGAATTGGTGTTAATGTTTACTCCAGAAACTTGACCTTGAAGTGCTTGATCCATTCTAGGAATATTTAGTTTCTCAATAGCTTTCCCTTCTACTTTTGATGTTGCCCCTGTAACTTCCTTTTTGGTAGTTGTTCCATATCCTACGACCACGACTTCCTCTAATTCACTTGCGCTAGAAATGAAACTAACATCAATTTTGGATCGACCAGCAATTGGGATTTCTTGGGTTTCAAATCCAATAAATGAAAACACCAGTATAGACGTGTTTATATCATTCACAGAAATTTCAAAATTCCCATCCAAGTCGGTCGAAACTCCGTTGGTCGAACCTTTTTCTACAACTGTTGCACCTGGAACTGTTTCTCCTTGATCGTCCTTAACAACACCTTTAATTTTTGAGTTTTGCGCATAAACGTTACAGCTCAATAACAAGATAATTAAACATGCGAAAGCTTGTGACAAGAATTCTTTTTTGTGTAAATTTAGTTCCAGCATACTTATAGTTATTTTTACTATTACCCTTGCAATGTTAATTTATTTTAACCAGAATTCAAAAAAAATAGCGATCATACTTGAATTCTACAAATTATTTAATGAAAATAAGCTTAATAAAAGGAGCAAGTGATTCTAATAATTCACTTCATTTGTGATTACCAATTTATTTGCATCAATTGCATTTAAGAACATTAGTTTGATTCTATGGAAGAAAAAAAGGAGAATTCATTAGAGAAAGTGTTAGGACATCAGTTCAGTGCATTTTATAAAATATCAATTGATAAGTTTTTTCAATTTGCATTATCAGTTGATTGCGTTATTTTAGGCTATAATGAAGAGTCTCTTAATTTATTGGTCATAGAAAGGGGAGCACAACCTCATATTGGGAAAATGGCTTTACCGGGCGATTTGGTTTATCCAAGTGAAGATATGGATTCGGCTGCTGGAAGGGTGTTAAATGAGCTTACTGATCTCGAGGATGTTAATATGACTCAATTTCATAGTTACGGTCAAGTTGATAGACATCCAATTGGTCGAGTTATTACTGTTGGATACTATTCATTGATTAGCGTAGATCAATTCGAGCCATTAGCAAGTTCATGGGCAGATAATGTTTCGTGGTTGAACGTAAAAAAATTACCAAAATTGGCTTTCGATCACAATGAAATTGTACAAGAAGCACTGAGATCGCTTAAAGAACGAGTACGTCTTCAACCAATCGGTTTTGAATTATTACCTAAAGAATTTACTTTGGGACAAATGCAAAATTTATATGAAACTGTTCTGGAAGTTAAGTTTGATAAAGCAAATTTCCGTAAAAAGATTCTAGGTATGGGTCTTCTAGAAGAAACGGGTAAACTGCAAAGTGATGTTCCTCATAGGCCAGGTAAATTGTACTCGTTTAACAAAAAAGCTTACGAGTCGCTTCTCCAAACGGGGTATACTTTTGAGCTTTAATTACGTTGATTGCGTTATTTATTAGGTTCGTTTCCATTTGATAAAGACTGTTGCTTACAAAAGTAAATTTCGGGAAATTTTAGTTTCTTATTTTGCTTATGGTATATCAAACCATAAGTATTTTTATATTTGAGTTGTGAAAAATATAAAAGTGACAGAAAAATTTGAACTTATTATTTTTGGTGGCGATGGAGATTTATCCTACCGAAAAATATATCCAGCTCTATATTACCGACTAAAGGAAGGTCAGATTTCCGATGACGTTCGGATTCTTGCTGTTTCGAGAAAGTCATACGATTTAGCAAAATTTCGTGAAAAGTTAAGATCTGAGATTTTATTTTATGAAAAAGGAGCAGATTTAGAAATTGTTGAGAAGTTAATTGGAATGATAACTTCGAGTCAAATAGATGCGGATAATCAAGTCGAGTGCGACGCAACAAGTACTTGGTTTACCAATTCAACTGAGAAAGTTAGGGTTTTCTATTTAGCAACTCCTGCCGCTGTGTTTGGCTCAATTTCAAAGTATCTGCATAGTAAAAACTATATCAATGAAAATTCTAGAGTAGTTTTGGAAAAGCCTCTAGGAAAGGATTTGAAAAGTTCGGAGCAGATTAATGATGAGGTTGCGACATATTTCAAAGAAGAACAGATTTATAGAATTGATCATTATTTAGGTAAAGAGACTGTTCAAAATTTAATGGTTCTGCGATTTGCGAACAATATTTTCGAGAGTTCATGGAATGCTAAGGACATTGATAACGTTCAAATAACTGTTGCTGAATCAATCGGCGTAGGAACAAGAGGAGCTTTTTATGATCAATATGGGGCTTTGCGTGATATGGTTCAAAACCATTTACTTCAATTGCTTTGTCTAATTGCGATGGAGCCACCAGTAAACCTGGAAGCTGATGAAGTTCGAGATGAAAAGTTGAAAGTGCTTAAAGCACTTCGTTTTTATACTCCAGAAACAATTGAAGCAAATTCTATAAGGGGTCAATACACAAGAGGAGGTACAGATAAAGACCCATTGCCTTCATATTTGGAGGATATTGAAAAGTTCAGTTCCAAAACGGAGACATTTGTTGCATTGAAGGCTAATATTGATAATTGGCGTTGGGGTGGAGTGCCGTTTTATTTGAGAACAGGTAAAAGAATGCCTCATCGATACTCAGAAATTATAATCAACTTTAAGAAAGTTCCCCATAATATATTTATGGATAAAAAGAATGTTGAGAGCAACAGGTTAACTGTTCGATTGCAACCAGATGAAAAAATTGAATTACTTCAAATGGTAAAAATTCCAGGACCAGGAGGCTATAGATACAAACCTTATGCTTTAGAACTGGATTATGCTGATCATTTTGAACATAGATTTCCTGATGCATATGAACGATTGTTAATGGATGTAGTTAGAGGAAATCAAACCCTATTTATGCGAAGGGATGAAGTGAAAGCTTCGTGGAAATGGGTAGAATCGATTACTAAAAACTGGGAAGTTAAAAACACTTCAAATGTCTTGTATGAAGCTGACTCTTGGGGGCCAGGTAAACATGTATTAGAGGAAGGGCATGATTGGGCAAAATCTCACCATGTTAAAAGACTTGAGGAAAAGGAACAGGGTGAATGATGGAAACTGTAATTGGTGAGAGAGCAACGATAGATGGTGAACTAAAGGAGGCTATAATTAGTTCCTTAAAAGATGAAATTCGGCAATTTGGATTTGCGTCAATATTAGTTTCTGGAGGTTCTACTCCAAAAGGATTATTTAATCTACTTTCAAATGAACCTTTGGAGTGGTCTAGAATTACAGTTTCTATTGTTGACGAACGATTTTTACCAAATGGACATGCAGATCAAAATGCAGAGTTGATAAAAGAGCATCTTCTAATTAATGAAGCGGCAATAGCGAATTTTATTCCATTAGTCATTGATCCAAGTGATCCAGTTAATAATTTGAAACTAGTGACCACTGAACTTCAGAAAATTAAAAGACCCTTTACTGTTGTTGTTTTAGGAATGGGTTCCGATGGTCACACCGCATCACTGTTTCCTGACTCACCAATGTTGGACGAAGCTATGGACTTAAATTGTCAAAATATTTTGTTAAATGTGAGAACTCCTAGTTCGCCTTATTCTAGAATCACTTTTAGCAGAAAAGAAATTTTAAATTCTAAGAATTTGTATTTGCATTGTTACGGTCAAGAAAAAAAAGAAATCTTAAATAATATTTTAGCATCAATTCATCAAGACAGATATCCAATTTCAGGCTTTGTAAATCAAAAAGAAAATCCATTGAATATTTATTGGGCAATGTAAATTATGAACGAAACAATAGAAAGAATTACCGAACGTATTAAAAAACGTTCATTGAAATCAAGAGCAGAATATCTGAATTTGATGAATAATAGCGCGCAAAATACTGTTACAAGAAGTGGACTTGCATGTGGCAATCTTGCTCATGCTTTTGCTGCTTGTAATGATGATGATAAAATGGAATTGAGTGAAAATACTTCTTCAAATTTGGCTATTATCACCTCCTATAATGATATGCTAAGTGCTCACAAAACTTATGAAGATTATCCACCAAAACTAAAGTCCTACGCTAATAAATATGGGTCTGTAGCTCAAGTAGCATCAGGCGTTCCAGCTATGTGTGATGGAGTTACTCAAGGGCAAGCCGGAATGGAGTTGTCATTATTCAGTAGAGATATAATTGCATTGTCTACCGCCATTGGCCTTTCCCATCAAATGTTTGATGGAGGTATGTGCTTAGGTATCTGCGATAAAATAGTTCCCGGAATGTTGATAGGGTCTTTAAGATTTGGGCATTTGCCATTTGCTTTTATTCCAGGTGGTCCAATGGAATCAGGAATAACTAATGAAGAAAAGGCTAAGGCAAGAACAGAATATGCTGAAGGTAAAATTGGCAGAAAAGAGCTTTTGGCTTCAGAATCAGCTTCTTACCACTCTGCTGGAACTTGCACATTCTATGGGACTGCTAATAGCAATCAAATGTTAATGGAAATCATGGGAATTCATTTACCCGGTTCTTCGTTTGTAAACCCAGGAACTCCTCTTCGAGACGCACTCAATGAATTTGCGGTAAAGCGACTTACTCAAATAACTGCTCAATCTAAAGACTATACTCCTTTGCACAAAGTTGTTTCTGAGGAGTGTATCGTAAACGCTTTGGTAGGACTAGTAGCGACTGGAGGTTCAACGAATCATACGATACACCTTATAGCGATAGCTAGAGCTGCAGGTATAATTATAGACTGGAACGATTTTAATGACGTTTCTGAGGTTGTGCCTTCTATCACCAGAGTTTATCCTAATGGTTCCGCAGATATTAACTATTTTCAAGCATGTGGTGGAATGGGATTTCTTATGAAAACACTAATTGAAGGGGGATATTTAAATGAAAATGTGAGCACTCTTATGGGAAGAGGACTTAGTTATTATACCAAGGAGCCATTCTTAAATGATGGAAAGTTGGAATGGAAAGATGCACCTTCTGAGTCACTTGATGAAACGGTTTTAAGAAGTACCTCAAATCCATTTGCACCTAATGGTGGAATGAGATTACTAGAAGGGAATTTAGGAAGAGCAGTAATAAAAATATCTGCGGTAAAAGAACAGCACCAAATTGTGCAAGCAGAAGCAGAGGTTTTCGAAGATCAAGATGATGTTCTTAAGGCTTTTACTGAGAAAAAGCTGAATAAGGATGTTGTAGTCGTTGTGCGAAATCAGTCTGCTACCGAAAATGGAATGCCTGAACTTCATAAGTTGACTCCAACTCTGAGTATACTGCAACAAAATGGATTTAAAGTTGCGTTGGTGACGGACGGAAGAATGTCTGGAGCCTCAGGTAAAGTTCCTGCAGCAATTCATCTTTCTTCAAAGAATGGCAGTAATGCGTTAATTAATAAGTTACAATCTGGCGATCCTATTCTTCTAAATGCTAAGACAGGTGTTTTGAGTTGTTTGAATGCGGATGAAGTTATAGTAAGAGAAAATTCAGCGCAACCTCCAGGAGATGGACAGGGCGTTGGTCGTGAATTATTTGAGCGATTAAGGCCTCTCGTTTCAGAAAGTGAAAACGGAGCTTCATTCATTATTTGATATGAAAAATAAGATTAGAAATATATTACAACTTAACCCATTGATACCGGTGGTTACATTTCAAGAAAATGATAACCCTATCGAATTCATGGAATATCTGCTAAGTCAAAATGTTAACTGTATAGAAATTACTCTTCGGACAAAAAGTGGGTTTGCTGCAATAGAAAGTATTAAAAGAGAGTTTTCCACAGTTATTGTTGGTGCGGGCACTGTAATTAATAGTGAGCAAATTGGTAAATTATCGGACCATGGAGTTGATTTTATAGTGAGTCCTGGTTCTACTGAAAAGTTAATTAATGACTTTATAAAGTGTGATATCCCCTTTATTATTGGTGTGAGTACTGCAAGTGAAATTATGCGCGCAAAAGAACTGGGATTAGATACGTTAAAGTTCTTTCCAGCACATTTATTTGGAGGTATAGCTGCAGTAAAAATGTACGGTCAATTGTTTCCAGAGATTGCTTTTTGTCCTACAGGTGGAATAAGTTCTGAAACTAGTAAAGATTATCTGAAACTGTCTAACGTATTGTCCGTTGGTGGGTCATGGTTTCAAAAGGATTTTAAAAATAAAAAAATTAAGTAAAAAATATGATTGCAATTGCTGAAAGCGGTTCAACTAAGTGCGAGTGGGTTATTATTAAGGAAGACTCAACTGAAGTTGCTAGAATTAGAACTCAAGGGTTTAATCCGTACTTTCATTCTAGTGAACTTGTAAAAAGTAAACTTTTAGATAATGAGGAGTTTTCTCCTTTTCTTGGAGAAATCAAGGATGTACATTTCTATGGAGCTGGTTGCTCAAGTTTAGAATTGAATTCAATTATCGAAAACGGTCTTAGCCAAGTTTTTTCTAATGCACGGATTAACGTAGATCATGATCTGCTTGCATGTGCCTACTCCCTGTATGAAGGAAAACCTATGGTTTCTTGTATTCTTGGGACGGGTTCTAATTCATGTTACTATGACGGATTACATCTAAAACAAATAAATTCTGCTCTTGGGTTTATTATTGGAGATGAAGGTGGAGGAGCATATTTTGGAAAGCAATTGCTCAGCGATTATTTCTACAGAAAGTTGCCACTAGAAGTATATGAAGATTTTAAAAAGACGTACAATTTAGATTGGGAAACCGCTCGAAAAAAAATCTATTCGAATGTTTTTGCTAATGTTTATTTGGCTTCATTTATGCCATTTATAGCAAAACATAAGGACAACTATTATGTTAAAGAAATGATTAAAAATGGGTTCGCAAAATTTATTGATGTTCATGTTATGAGCTATCCAGTGAATTCATCAGTTCAAATAGGATTTGTAGGCTCAATTGCTTCAATCTTTGAGGATATTCTTAAAAAAGAATTGCGAAAAAGAGAATTGGAGTTATATAAAATTGTTCGCAGTCCAATTGATGAACTCGTGCAACATCACTTGAAAAAATTTGAAAGTGAAAAAGAATTAGATAATAATAATAATAATAATAATTCAATTCAAGTTCATTAATGACTGCTTTATCAAAATGGAAAAGTCAAGTCCTTCAATTATGGTTGATGTGGTTGGTTTGCTCTATTTTGGTAATTGGGATAGCTTCTTGTTCGCAAAAAGAAAGTAAAGGACTTAATGCGTCTCAAATATTAGGAAACCATGAATATCCTGCGGTTTGTTACGGAGGATACCGTGAAAACACCCGCAATGTTGAGCCGTCGAATGAACAATTGAAAGAAGATTTAAGGATTCTATCAGCTCTAGGAATCAAAATTTTAAGAACCTATCAAGCAGCTGAATTTCCTCAGGCTGAAAATCTGTTAAAAGCTATTTCAGAATTAAAAAAGGAAAACTCGGAATTTGAAATGTATGTGATGCTTGGAGCATGGATTGAGTGTGAAAAAGCTTGGACCGAGAACCCTGATCACTCTCAAGAAAATTTTAATAAAAATAGAAATGAAGTTAGAACGGCTATCCGTCTAGCAAATTATTATCCAGATATAGTAAAGGTGATTGCTGTTGGAAATGAATCTATGGTGCATTGGGCCGAAAGTTATTATGTATATCCTGATGTTGTTTTAAGGTGGGTAAATCTGGTTCAGTCGTTTAAAGAGAAAGGTAAATTGTCACAAAATATTTGGGTAACAAGTTCAGATAATTTCGCATCCTGGGGTGGAGGTGATTCTTCTTATTATAACTCAGATTTGCTGAAATTAATTGAAGCTGTCGATTATGTTTCTATACACACATACCCTTTTCATGATACACATTATAATTCCGAATTTTGGATTCAACCTTCGAGTAATGATTCATTAGACAAACTAGCGCAAATCGACTTTGGAGTTATAAAAGCAATAGAATATGCTCGAAATCAATTTGTATCTGTTCAGTCATTTTTGCAAGAAAATGATTTGAAAAAACCAATTCACATAGGAGAAACAGGATGGGCCTCTGTCTCAACTGATAATTATGGTTATAGAGGTTCTAATGCTGCCGATGAATACAAACAAAGGGAATACTATCGGGGAATGAAGGAATGGACTGATTCATTAGGAGTAAGTTGCTTTTTTTTCGAAGCTTTTGACGAACCATGGAAAGATGCCAAGAATACTAGTGGTTCAGAAAATCATTTTGGGTGGATTGACATAGAAAGTAAAGCGAAATATATTTTGTGGGACCAAATTGAAGAAGAAAAGTTAAACGGTCTTAAACGGAATGGTAAAAAAATCCTTAAAAGCTACAATGGAAACCTTGACTCTATGATGCGTTATTGTTTAAGTCCACCTATTGAAGTTATAGAAAACGAAATATTATGAAACAAAAAAACAGAATTTTAGTTCAAATCGCTTTGATTGTTGCCCTTGGCGGTCTATTAATGGGTTTCGATGCTTCAGTAATATCAGGTGTGATTCAGTTTATTGAGGTGGAATTTGCACTTACAAAACTAGAATTAGGCTGGGCCGTAGCTTCACTTACTCTTACTGCAACTTTAGCGATGATGGTTGCTGGACCTTTGAGTGATCGATATGGAAGAAGGGCTATACTGCGATATGCGGCCATTTTATATACTCTTTCGGCAATTGGGTCCGCTTTGGCACCTTCATTTATTTGGCTAGTTGTAGCTCGAATGGTTGGCGGTTTTGGTGTTGGAGCCTCTCTCATATTGGCCCCCATGTATATTGCTGAAATGGCACCGCCTAGAATTAGAGGTAGACTAGTATCATTTAATCAATTGAACATCGTAATTGGAATATCCTTAGCATTTTTTACCAATTACCTTATTCTTCAATTTGCAAAATCAGATGCTAGCTGGGCCCAATCTCTTGGTTTTAATCAATACAATTGGCGTTGGATGCTTGGTCTTGAAGCTATACCTGCTATTCTCTATTACTTAGGTTTATTTTTTGTTCCAAAGAGCCCACGTTGGTTAATTCTGAAAGGAGAATTTGAAAAAGCAAAAGAAGTAATGTCTCGCTTTAATTCTGAAAAGGACACTGAAGAAGTTATTGCTCAAATGATTGAAAAGAATAACAATTCCGAAGTTAAAAAAGAAGGTAAAATTTCAGATTTATTTAAACCCGCAATGCGCCTTGTTTTAACTATTGGCATTGTGGTGGCAGTACTTCAGCAAATAACTGGAATCAATTCTGTGTTTTTCTATGCTCCAATGATTTTTGAACAATCAGGAATAGGAACGGATGCTTCTTTTATGCAGGCTATTTTAGTTGGTATTGTAAATCTAGTTTTTACGTTATTAGCTATGTACTTTATCGATAAGCTGGGACGTAAACCTTTGTTAAGTGTTGGAGTTGCGGGTATTGCACTTTCTATGTTTTTATTGGCTTTCGAATTTAATTCGGCAACCTACCAACTTACGTCAGAAAAAATGAATCAATTATCTTCAAAAATGGAAATTGGTGCATTAGAATCATTGAACAATATTACTTATGAATCTGAAAGTGAATTTAAAGTTGCGCTTATTGATAATCTAGGCAAAGAAGAATTTGAAGCGAATAAAGAAGTGTTATTGAAAACCGCAGTTTCCATGAATTCGATGCTAATATTATTTGCGATTTTAGGATTTGTAGCCTCCTTCGCATTTTCTATCGGGCCTGTTATGTGGGTGTTATTTTCTGAGTTATTTCCAAATTACATAAGAGGCATCGCTATTTCATTTGTCGGTTTAATCAATTCGGGAGTTAGCTTCATTGTTCAGTGGGTATTCCCTTGGGAGTTAGAGGTTCTCGGAAGTGATGTGACTTTTTTGATTTATGGAATATTTGCAGCGGTGGGGTTTGTGTTTATTCTCAAGGTAATACCTGAAACAAAAGGTAAATCATTAGAAGAAATTGAGGCTCAGCTTGTAAAATAGATAATTATGAAAGAAATAATTTTCGGGTCAATTGTTTGGCTTGCTATGGTCGGATGCAATACGAATAAAGCGCTTGAGATTGATGTTCAAAATGAAGATCTTTCAGAGAAAAGAATTGTAGTTGTGTTTGATAGTTCCAATCTTAAGAGTGAAACTCAAAATTTCATAGCAACTATTCACATAACCGGAAGATATAAGATTTGTGTTTTTGGCTCCAAAGGAAGAGGTGAATTATGGATCGAAGATTATATTGATAATAAGGATCAGCGGGAGTATAATGTTACAGGAAGTTTGAAAATAGAGGAAAATTCATCAGATTGTATTGACGGTTCGCCTTTAGCAACCGGAGAACATAAAATGCGATTACACAAATCAATCAATGTACAAATTGATAGTTTGGTATTAGAATTAATTCAAACTATTCAGGTTACAAAAGACACTCTAATTCAAAATACTCAAGGAGAAAAATGGGAATTGGTATGGTCCGATGAATTTGAAAGTACAGGCCTACCAGATACTACCAAATGGTCCTATAATATTGGAAATTGGGGTTGGGGGAATAATGAACTGCAGTACTATACTACCGATAAATTAGAAAACGCTAAAATTGAAGATGGAAATCTTGTAATAACGGCAATCAAAGATCTTAAAGATTCAACATGGACTTCTGCAAGATTGACTACACAGGGAAAGGTTGCATTTAAATATGGGAAAGTAGAGTTTAGAGCAAAAGTGCCTTTAGCTCGTGGCACCTGGGCAGCTGGTTGGTTACTTGGAGATGCCTATCGGGACGAAATTTCTTGGCCGTATTGTGGTGAAATTGATGTTCTTGAGTGTGTCGGTTATGAAATAAATGATACTACAGAAAAAGGAATAAATCATGCAACTTGTCACACTAGAGCTTATTACTTCAAGCAGAATAATCAAATTGGAAGCGAGATAGAGATGGATAGTATGAATATGAAATTTCATACCTATTCTGTAGAATGGTATCCAAATGAAATCAAGGGTTTTGTAGATGGAGTTCATTATTATACTTATGATAAAAACGCAAATGACCAAGAATGGCCATTTCACCAGTCACAGAATATTATTCTAAACTTAGCTATTGGCGGTGGCTGGGGAGGTCTAAAAGGTGTTGATCAATCTATGGTTAGTCAAGAGTATATTATTGATTACGTAAGAGTTTTTGAAAAAAGATAGTCTTGATCTTTAGATTATTACTCATATCCTTTACGTTCATTGCATGCAATTCGAAGCCTGATCAAGATTTAGATATTCGAATATTTCAAACGAGCGCCAGTGGAGACAAGCTGACTGAGAAAAGTTTGTCCAAATTGGAAATCAAGCCGGAACATATTATTCAAATAAATCCAAATAAAAAATTTCAAGTCATAACAGGTATAGGTGCAGCTTTTACTGAATCTTCAGCATCTATTCTAAATCAATTGAGTAAAGCCAACAGGGATAAAATAATGAATGCCTATTTTTCAGATACTGGTGCTAATTATTCCTTGACTAGAACTCATATAAATTCCTGTGACTTTTCTCTGAGCAGCTACTCTTACGATTCTGTAGCAAATGATACCCAACTGATTTATTTCGACCTCTCTCGAGATAAGAACTACCTGATTCCAATGATAAAAGAGGCCCAAGCTATTTCTAAAGAAGGGTTTAAAATCATTTCTTCTCCATGGACGGCGCCACCTTGGATGAAGGATAATAACAAATGGAAAGGAGGGAAGTTACTTCCTGTATATTATCCAACTTGGGCAAATTATTTGGTAAAGTATATTGATGAATATAAAAAAGTAGGAATACCAATTTGGGCTTTAACAATAGAAAATGAACCACTAGGAAATGGAGGGAATTGGGAAAGCATGCACTATACACCTCAAGAAATGGCCAGTTTTATAAAAAGCCATTTGGGCCCAACCTTAGAGAAGAATAAGCTAGAAACTGAATTGTTGGTTTATGATCAAAATAGAGGAGAAGAATTAAATGTGTGGTCTTCAATTTTACTAACAGATAGTATTTTAGAACCATATATTTACGGAACAGCAGTTCATTGGTATTCTAGCACAGTTGATTGGTTTCCGCAGTCTTTGCAGCAAACACATGCATATGCACCACAAAAACATATTATTCAAACAGAGGGCTGTATTGATGCAGAAATTCCTAAGTGGAAAAACGATGCGTGGTACTGGAAAAAAGAAGCAACTGATTGGGGTTGGGATTGGGCAACTGAAGAAGATAAACCAAATCACCCTAAATATGTTCCTACATACAGGTATGTCCGCGATATAATAGGTTGTATGAATAACTGGGTAGAAGGTTGGGTAGATTGGAATATGGTTTTGGATAGGAAAGGAGGTCCAAATTGGGCAAAAAATTGGTGCATAGCTCCAGTAATAGCCGATCCAGAAAAAGATGAAGTTTATTTTACGCCTTTGTATTATGTAATGGCTCATTTTAGCAAATATTTCCGACCTAATTCAATAAGAGTAGAAAGTATTTCAACTTCAAACGACATTTTGGTTACCGCTGTTGAAAATTCTGATGGAAGTATAGCTGTTGCTGTTTTAAATGAACAGAATGATCCACTTGCTTTCAATTTAAAAATAGGATCACAGTCTCAGATAATAGAAATTGAAGGGAGGGCTTTACAAACTATTGTAGTTAAGGGAAAATCAATACTGAAAAAAGCAAATTAGAATGGAGGAGTTAAACCCAGAAATAGTAGGTGAATACACTACACTGAATGACGGAGATTACTTTGTAATCAGAAACTTTAATAAAATGCGTGCGTTTTTCATGACGGTTGTAAGTGCAAATAACCATTGGATGTTTATATCGAGCAATGGCGCTCTAACGGCTGGAAGAATTAACCCCGATAGCGCATTTTTCCCATATTACACAGATGATAAAATAACGGATTCCGCAGGAATTACGGGCTCAAAAACTATCATTCGCGTGCAAACAGAAGATGGTATTAAAGTATGGCAGCCCTTTAATGGTCAACTAGAGGGTTTTTATAATACAACCAGCAACTTATACAAAAACAGAGAAGGTAACAAACTAGTTTTTGAAGAAGTGAATCACGACTTAGATTTAATTTTTCGATATTCTTGGTCTTTTTCGGAGAAGTATGGAATCGTAAAAAAGTCCGAATTAATCAATATTGGAAAAGATGACCACAGTATAAACCTATTAGATGGAATTCAAAATATTCTTCCATTTGGTATAACGCAGGCATTACAAAATGAACGAAGTACATTAGCTGATGCCTATAAAACAGCAGTTTGGGATGACTCCAAAAAGTTAGGAATTTATTCTTTGAGTTCAATGGTCGTTGATAAAGCGGAGCCAAGTGAAGCACTGAAAGCAACTACGGTTTGGACAAATGGAATTGACTGTAAAAATATTTTGCTTTCATCGGTTCAAGTAGCTGAATTTAATAGATCAGGAAAAATTGAGTCTGAGTGTATCGTAAAGGCTGAGAAAGGTGCATTTTTCGTTAATTCTGAATTTATTTTAAAATCAAAAGAAAACAAAGAATGGTCTTTAATTGGAGAGGTAAACCAGTCTTCAAGTGATTTGGCTAAGCTTTCGAATTTAATTTCTAATAATTCAAAAATTGAGCGTGAATTAGAAGATGATATACGGAAAAACAAACAAGATCTTAGAAAAAAAATAGGTCTAAGTGATGGTATTCAATTATCAAAAGACAGATTAGGAACAGGCCGCCATTTTTCTAACGTATTGTTTAACATTATGCGTGGTGGAACTTATGAGGATGAATATCAGATAGATACTCAAGATTTATCGGAGCATATTGCTGTAATGAACAAGACAGCTCATGCTGAGCTTCAGCCAATATTAACTGAGCTACCAGATTTTATTTCTTATCACCAATTGCGTTATTTTTTACAGGCTTCTAAGCACAAGGGAATAATGCGTTATTACTTGGAATATCTTCCTCTTTCCTTTAGCAGAAGACACGGAGATCCGAGCAGGCCATGGAATTATTTTAGTATAAAACTAAAGGATGAAAAAGGAAAAGGAGTAAAAAATTACGAAGGGAATTGGCGTGATATTTTTCAGAATTGGGAAGCGCTTGCATACAGTTATCCAGAATATGCACTTGGAATGATTTCCAAATTTGTAAATGCCTCTAGTATAGATGGGTATAATCCTTACCGAATTACAAAAGACGGAATAGATTGGGAGGTCGTAGATCCTGCTGATCCTTGGTCGCATATTGGATATTGGGGAGATCATCAGGTGATCTACTTAACCAAGCTTTTAGAGTTTTCAGATAATTTCCATCCCATTAGATTAAGGAAATTATTAAATCAACCCATTTTCTCTTATGCTAATGTACCATATCGAATTAAAGGATATGATGCGATTGTAAACGATGCGAAACACACTATAAATTTCGATTTTGAATTAGAGAAGTCCATCAAAAAGCAAGTCGAAAAATTAGGTTCAGATGGCAAGCTGGTTCATAATTCTGCAGGAAATATCGTTCTGGTAAATTTGACTGAGAAGTTGCTGGTAATGGTACTTACCAAGCTTTACAACTTTGTTCCGGAAGGTGGAATATGGTTGAATACACAGCGGCCTGAATGGAATGATGCCAATAATGCTTTAGTTGGTAATGGGGTTTCTATGGTTACACTGTATTACTTGCACCGTCTGCTGAAATTTTCAGAGTCATTATTTAGCAATTTAGAAAAAAGCAGTGTTTCAATTAATAAACCGGTTATTGACCTAATGGATTCAATATCTAGGTCATTTAGTGATTATAATGAGTCTCTTCTTAATGGATTTAATGATGTGGATCGAAGAAGCTTTATGGATAGTGTTGGTGTTGCAGGTGAGCATTATAGAACTACTGCTTACGGCGGTTTTACTGGTGAAAAACGTGAATTAAACTATTCTAAACTCAAAGATTTTTTAGCAACTGCGCGGAAATATTTGAGTCATTCGATTGCAATTAACAAACGAAAAGATGGGTTATTTCATTCTTATAATCTTTTAGAATTTTCCAGTAATAAGGCTAGAATTAGTCATTTGTATAAAATGCTAGAAGGTCAAGTGTCTGTTCTAAGTGCAAACTACTTATCTCCAAAAGAATCCGTTCATATTCTAGACGCTTTAAAGTCAAGCGACATGTTTCGAGCGGATCAATATAGCTATATGCTTTATCCAGATCGTGACTTGTCCTCTTTTGTGAATAAGAACAATATAAATGCTGAAGACCTGGAGAATTCAAGATTAGCTGATGCCCTGCTTTCTAATAACAATACTTCAATTATAGAAAAAGATATTAATGGGGTAGCCCATTTCAATGGCGAATTTCATAATTCGGAAGATTTAGAAAATGCGTTGGATAAATTGACTGGACCAATATGGGCGCGTCTCGTTAGAAGCGAAAAAAAGAAGTTTATTGCTCTTTTCGAGAAGGTATTTAATCACAAATCGTTTACTGGACGTTCCGGTGCATTTTATGGCTATGAAGGACTAGGAAGTATTTATTGGCACATGGTTTCTAAGTTATTGTTGGCAATTCAAGAAAACATTTATAAGCTCAATGACTCAGACAAAGGAACTGAAACGTATGGAAAGCTAGTCGAACATTATTTTGAGGTTAGAGCTGGAATTGGGATCAATAAATCTCCAAAATTGTATGGAGCATTTCCGACAGATGCATATTCGCATACTCCTAAACATACTGGAGCAAAGCAGCCTGGAATGACAGGACAAGTAAAGGAAGACATCATAAATCGTTGGGCAGAATTGGGAGTACAAGCTCATCAAGGAAGACTCTCTTACAAACCGACATTCTTAAGGAAATCAGAGTTTATCGATCAAGAAGATTCACTTTCTTGTTATTCATACTTAGGAGAAGTAATTAAGGTTATTGTTCCAGAAAATGGATTAGGATTTACTTACTGTCAAACACCTGTTGTCTACAAAATTGCAGATAACAATGATCTCAATATTTTTTATACCGATGGTAGTTCTAAAAAAGTTGAAGGCTGCACGTTGGATCTTGAGGATTCGAAAAGTGTTTTTAAGAGAAAAGGAAAAATCTTGAGAATTGAATTATCTATTAAGGAAGAAAATCTTTTGCCTTAAACAGACTAATAATGGCACTTTCTAAAAATTACAGAATATCCTTTGCGCTTATTACTGTTCTATTCTTTTTTTTAGGATTCATTACTGTGCTGGTTGACTCTTTAATTCCGCGATTACGAGAGCTTTTTGATTTAAGTTATTTTGAAGCTGGAACCGTGCAATTTGCTTTTTTCAGTGCTTATTTTGCCTTATCAATTCCGTCAAGTTACTTTTTGACAAAAATTGGATACAAGAGAGGAATTATTACTGGATTGCTCGTAATGGCTTTAGGATGTGCGTTGTTCTATCCTGCCGCAGAATATCGGTCATTTGGAATATTTATTTCTGGCTATTTTATTTTAGCTGGAGGGATGACTTTATTGCAAGTAGCTATAAATCCGTTTGTAGCCATTTTGGGTGATGAAAAATCTTCGTCAAGTAGATTAACGCTAGCGCAAGCATTCAATTCATTGGGGACCGCTATAGCGCCTGCCGTTGGAGCTTTTTTTATTCTGTCTGATACCATTAAAACTAAAGCTCAAATTGGAGATTTAACTCATTCTATGAAAGAGTCATACTTGGCTGCTGAAGCTGCAGCAGTGCAACTTCCATTTGTAACAATTGCAGCTGTTATTGCCTTGGTGGCAATTCTTTTTCTTTTTGCAAAACTACCTAAGCTGATTGAGTCGAGTGAAAGAACTTCTTATTGGGATTTATTGCAACATAAAAATTTATTGTACGGTGTACTAGGTATCTTTTTTTATGTGGGAGCAGAGGTTGCAATTGGCAGTTATTTGGTCAACTATTTATTACACATGGACTTAGTGCCTATAATAAAGAATAATGTAATGATGAAAATCATAGCTGAAGGTCTATTGAATACTGAATTGGTTCAATTGGATCAAAAAGCAATAGTTGGCGTTTTCGTTACATTTTATTGGTCTGGAGCAATGATAGGAAGATTTGTAGGAGCTTATTTAACCAAACAATTTAGTCCAGGTAAAGTGATTGGGATATTTGCTTTCTGTGCAATGGCTTTGGGGCTTATTTCTATCGCAACTGTGGGATTAACAGCCATGTGGAGTTTAATTGCAATTGGATTATTCAATTCTATTATGTTCCCAACAATTTTCAGCCTGGCAATTGGAGGTTTGGGAGTGCTTAAACCAAAAGCTTCTGGTTTGCTCTGTATGGCAATTGTTGGAGGTGCATTAGTTCCACCAATGTTTGGATTCCTGGCAGATACAAGTGGTTTTAATGTTGCTCTTTTACTGGTCGTAATGTGTTACGCTTATATAGCCTTCTTTGGATTCAGAAACTATCGAACGAAAGAATTAGTGCTCTAACTCGACAATGTTTTTAATCTTCAACGCTTTCTCGAAATGATCCAATTTATGTTTCAGTATCCACCATTCGGCAACTTCTATTAGTAGCTCTGGATTGTCATTTCGATTGGCGAAAAATGCGTAGATCGAAAGACCTACATTTTCACCTTTCTTTTCAATTTTTTCATCGCAGACTTGGATGATCTTTTCTTGAATTGATTTGTTCATAGGATTACTACAATATCTCTTTGTGACAACTTTCTAATATTGCTATTGCCCTCTCTTTAGTTTTTCCTTCAGCATAAGTTCGCAGAACAGGTTCTGTTCCTGACGGTCGAATCATTAGCCATTCGTCTTCGTTGAAATAGTACTTCCAACCATCAAGATTTTCAATTCGCTCAACTTTCCAATCCCCAAACGAAGTGTATTTGTCAACTTTACAATTCCTTACAACTTCATGCTTTTTCGCTTCAGTAAGCTTTAAATCAATGCGTTGAAAGGAGAATTCACCAACTAATTTGGTAACTTCATTCAATAATTCGGGAAGTGACTTTTTGGTTTCCATCATAGCTTGAAGTAACACCAAGCCATTCCAAATCCCATCGCGTTCAGGAATGTGACCTTTTACCGCGATTCCACCAGACTCTTCTCCGCCTACCAGTATATCTTCATTTACCATCAACCCACAAATGTGTTTGAATCCAATTGGAACAACCTCCAATTCTAAATCATGCATTTTGCAGAATTGAGTAATTTTTACTGTTGAGCTAAACCCTGTTGCAACCTTTCCACTCCAGCCTTTGTAATTGTGTAAATAGTGGAGTAGGAGTAGAATGATATTATGAGAGTCAATATAATTCCCCTCTCCATCAAATAAGCCTATTCGATCTGCATCGCCATCATTCACCAATCCAAAATCGATACTTGGAGTTTCTTTGACATGTTTTTGGTATGCTCCTAAGTTTTTAAGAATAGGCTCCGGGTTTATTCCATAGAATGTAGGATTCCATTCGCAGCGATACAAATCGGCATCTGGAAATAATTCTCGAACAATAAACTGTCCACTGCCATACATGGCATCATAAGAGATATTAAGCCCTGAATTTCGGATAGCCTCAATGTCAAATGCTGCGTGTATATTATCTAAATACAGTTTCTTTAAATCAACTTCCTGAGCAGATTCATTGCTGAATTCTTCGAAATCATACGAGATTTCATCCGGAATCAACTCTTCAATTTCTTCAATTGATTTTGCCAAAAGTGGACCTCCAAATGCTCCCTTTAACTTGTAACCATTGTATGTCGCAGGATTATGAGAAGCTGTTATAATTACTCCTAAACCACAGTTTAATTCTTTAGCAGCTAAACTTATTGCAGGTGTAGTGATAGGTTGGTTGTAAATTATTGCGTCAATTCCTTCGTGTAGCAACACTTTTGAAACCACATCCATAAATTGTTTTCCAGCAAAGCGACAATCAAAGCCGATCACCACTTTATGTCCAACATTATTTTGCTTTAACCATGCAGCAACGCCATAGGTAATCCGAGCTACGTTGTAATTAGTAAACTCCTTTGCTATTATAGCTCTCCAGCCGTCAGTTCCAAATTTAATTTTCATTTAATTATAGATTTTTCGTTGGTTTAAAGCTCTTTGGTATCGTTTCGCGTAATTAATGTGATCTCTGTAGTTTGTAGCAAAATTGTGGTATCCAGAAAAATCCTCCTTTGCGCAGAAGTATAAATAATTGTGTTTTTGTGGATTTAGAACAGCATCAACAGAAGATATTTCAGGAATTCGAATTGGACCTGGAGGAAGACCTTTATATAGATAGGTGTTGTATGGGGAATCGATTTTTTTGTGAATGTTCAATACTCTACGAATCGAAAAATCACCTATTCCAAATATGAGTGTTGGATCCGCCTGAAGCAACATATTTTTCCTTAATCTGTTTAGATATACTCCAGCAACACGTGGTTTTTCGTCATTCATTTTCGTTTCTTCTTCAACTATGCTTGCTAAGGTAACGACCTCACTTTGAGTGAGATTAAGCTTTGTTGCTTTGTCTTTTCGTTGGTCATTCCAAAATCGTTTGAATTCTTGAGCCATACGCTTTACAAATTGCTCTGGAGTAGTGTTCCAGTATAACTGATATGTGTTCGGCACAAACAAAGCTGGAAATGTTGCTTTGTTAAAGCCGTACTTACGGATAACCTCTTTATCAGTTAAATAGTTTAGAAAAGCTAATGAATCTGCTTCGAAATGTCGGGATACTCTACCGGCCAGTTGTGCTAATGTTCTTTGATTATTAAACGTTACTTGGACTGGCATTTGTTCGCCAGATCTGAGTCTATCAACAACTTGAGCATTACTCCAACCAGGTTCAATTTGGTATTTCCCTGGTTTCAAGAGATTAGGATAGTTCTTTTGTTGGGCGACCCAATCAAAGGTACTTGCACTTTCAAGCCAGGTTGAATCAGCTAGCGCAGTCATCAGCTTACTATAATCCCAAGTACTTTCGATGTAAAGCAATTTAATTTCATCACTCAATACTGCTGGAGCATAAATTTTTTGATAATAATTATATCCAACTAAGCCCGAAATACAGACTATGATTAGAACAATAAATAGAATTATTTTTTTCAATTATTCAAATATTTTTTGAAGCAATACTTCATGGTGCATTTCATTGCCAATTCTAATCCAGTCTTTTTTTACACCAACCGCATTAAACCCAAAATGATCAAATAGGTTTAAACTTATTTCATTATCGGTTAGCACATTGCAATATACTTGATGGCATTCTAAAATGTCCTTACAATATTCAAGAATAAGTTCAATAGCTTCCTTACCAAATCCTTTTTTTCTATTGTCAGAATCACTTACTAAAATTCCAACTCCAACTCTTTTATGAATTGGATCAAAATCAAATAGGTCAACACATCCAACAGCCTTATTGGTGCCTATTTCTTCAATAATAAACCTGATTTGTCGCTGTGAATATATGTCCTGAACACTATTTACATATTGTTCCAAGGCATATCGACTATAGGGTTGTATCGTATCAGAGATTTGCCACACCTCGCTATTATTTTCCCATTCAAAAAGTAGGTCGATGTCTGCAGGTTCGAGCGCACGAAGTTTTATAAGTTTACCATTGAGCATAAAACAAATTTGAAATAAAATATGGATTAACAGTTCCTAAAAGCGAATAATACTAATTTGGCTGCAATAAGAACTAGAAAATTATGAAAACTACCACAAATAGACACAGCGAGACTCTGCAAGAGAGTGAATTGGTTTTAAACAAAGATGGCAGTGTGTATCACTTGCATTTGAAGCCAGAGCATATAGCTGATACTGTGCTTCTAGTTGGAGACCAAGGTAGGGTAGAGCAGATTTCTAACAAATTTGATACTATTGAATTTTCAATTCAAAATCGAGAATTTTGCACAACAACAGGAAGCTATAAAGGAAAACGAATTACAGCTTTATCTACAGGAATTGGCACAGATAATATCGATATAGCCATAAATGAGCTGGATGCTGCAGTTAATATTGATTTAGAAAACCGATCTATTAAAAGTGAATTGAAGTCCTTGAATTTGATTAGGATTGGCACTTGCGGAGCTTTGCAAGCTGATATTCCTGTCGATTCTTTCGCTATTTCTTCATACGGACTAGGGTTTGATGGATTGTTGAATTTTTATGAGCATTCTAAAACTAAAAAGGAAAGTAAAATTCAATCTGATTTTATCCAGTTTTATAAAGACCATGGCCATGAAGTAGATGCCTATGTTAGTGAAGGGAATAAAGAACTGATTTCTATTTTAGAGCCTGGAATGATAAAGGGAATCACTGCTACAGCAAATGGTTTTTATGGTCCTCAAGGTCGTGTTTTACGCTTAAAAGCTCAAATTCCCAATCAAAATGAGTTACTAAGAGATTTTAAATCTGGTGATAATCGTATTATCAATTTTGAAATGGAAACATCAGGATTATATGGTATCGGTGGTTTATTGGGACATAAATGTTGCACTGTATGTGCGGTTATAGCCAATCGTTTTAGTAAAAGTTATTCTGAAGATTATATGCTTACAGTAGATAAAGTGATAGATACAGTATTAGATAGACTAACAGTTTAGTATTTATAACTAAAGAAGTCACTAAGGTCAGAACGTGTTGATGCCGCTACATTTGTTGCGATGGCATCTGCTCAAGACGAAATAAAAGCCCTTATCTCTTTATTGGATGATCCCGATGAAATGGTTTTTGATCAAATACGGTTGAAAATAGAATCCATGGGTGAAGAAATAATTCCAGTGTTGGAAGACGCATGGGAGTATCAAGCTTATGGAATTTTATTTCAAAGTAGGGTAGAGAATATTATCCATAACATTCAATTTGATAACGTAAAAGCGGACTTGGGTAAATGGGCGGCCACTGAAGAAAAGGATTTGTTAGATGGGATGTTGGCTCTTGCTAAATATCAATATCCTGAAATTGATGATGATGAAATTAGAGCGCTAATCAATAAGATTGAAAAAGACATTTGGTTAGAGTTTCATGATGGATTAACAGCACTCGAAAAACTTAAAGTTTTTAATCATATCATGTTTGATGTACATGGTTTCGAAGGAAATAAAAAACATTATCATTCTACGGATAATTCATTTATTAATAGAGTGCTAGAAAGTAAAAGGGGAAACCCTATTTCATTAGCGGTTTTGTACTTAATTCTTGCCGAAAGACTTTATTTACCGGTCTATGGTGTAAATCTGCCCCGTCATTTTATTTTGGCTTGGGGCGATTTAATGGATTTTTCTTTAGGAGATTCTGACGAACCGAAAATATTATTTTACATCAATCCTTTTTCCGGAGGAAGTGTTTTTGGGAAGAGAGATATTGATGCTTTTTTAAAAGAGCTTAAACTTAAACCAAACCCAATTTTCTTTTTGCCTTGCTCTAACTATGACATTATGGTTAGGTCAATGAATAATCTAATCCACTCCTACGAACAAGATGGGCAGGGGCATAAAGCAGAAGAAATAAGAGAGTTACAGCGAATCATCAAGCTATAATCTTACTGCTTTCTTAACAAATAAATATTATTCTAGTAAAAAAAACTATTAAAGAAGTGTAGGATAGCTCTAAGGAAATCCGCAACAGCACTAGATATTGGGTCATTATAGCTACGTCCAACCACATAAAATAGGAAAAGAATGTAAAGTCCTAGTAGCATGAAAGATTTTATTTTCCCAACAGATTTCCCGAGGTAGAATATAAAGAAGACTACAATGGTAATAAGGAAAAGTAAAACTCTAAGCTCACCACTTAGCTCATTAATCTCCGGGGTCATTTGAATCGGCCCATGCAGCAAAGTGAATAGGAACAGAGGGAATCCTAAAGCAAAGCAAATATCAAACATGTTGCTTCCCATAGCATTAGATACCGCATCATCATAATTGCCTTTTTGGGCATCTTTCATACTAATAATTGTATCAGGTATGGAAGAGGCCATGGACGCTATAATTAATGCGACAAATAATATAGGAATATCTAAACCTTCAAAAGTTCCAATTAGGGGTACGTTATAAGACTTAGCTCCAATCCATTCGCACGCCAAAACTAGCAGGTAACAACTTACTGCAATAGTAAGTGTACTAGTTATTAGTAAGGGCCAAGCATTTGCATTTGTCATTTTCTTGCCACCAATAAAAAAGCCTTCAAAGTCTAAAGTTATTCCTTGTTGAAGTCTAGAGCTGTCTTTTTCGTCAACTTCAATATCCTCAAATAACTCAGATTGTTTCTGTTCATGGTAAGCATCATCGTCAACTTTTTCGCCTTTAGTCATAGTGGTCAGCATATAGGTGATGTAAATAAGATAAATACCCATCAATATGGCTCCGTGCCACCAGTAAAGACTATTACCAGAAATGAGAACAATTAAAATACCTTCTGTAAGTATGAGTGCAATACCATCTCTACGAATTACTTTCTTGGAAACAGTAACCACCTTTGTCATTCCAGCATAAATAACCGCTAAAATTGCAACTGCAGGGATAATCATTGCGTTGAAAATCGCTGAACCAGCTGTAGTTCCTATACCGCCACTGAATCCATCAACATCGTTAAGAAAAAACAAGAAGAAAATGGTGGTGAATAACTCAGGCATTGAACTTGCGATGGCATTAATGGTAGCGCCTTTAACACCATCACTTAAGTTTCTTCCTAAGTAATCAGATGCCACAGTAAAACCATCCACGCTTCTCCAGATAACAATAGAGCAAAAGGCAACTAGAATAATAGGAATTAATAGCCCCATATAATTTAGCGGTTAGTAACCACCCTCCTCAGTTTTAAATACAGATTCAATCTTACTAGAGGCAGCCCTATTCATAATCATTATTAAAAAATCGCCGGTCTCAATAGTAACATCATGACTAGGGTTCTTAATTAAATTTCGTTCATTACCATTAATTTTAGACAAACCAATTAAAATGACATTTGATTCTTTTTTAAGCTGCAAGAATACATCGTTATATACCATCCCCCTAAAAGGATTTTCAGAATTAACAAGGTATTCTTTTATATCGTAATCATCGTCGTTTTCAGCATATGATAAAATATCCTCACTGTAGCGAGCCACATCAGGTTCAAATATATAGCTAGCTAGTAGTTTCGATGAAATTTCATTTTTTGAAATAGTGTAGGTAACTCCGGCACTCAAGAAGGTATTTTTCAAGTTCGAGTTTTCAAGAGTCACAATGTATTTTAAATCAGAATAAAATTTCTTTATGTTAAGAATTTGGACCAATTTTTCTGTGTCATCTTCAAAATTCACATAAACAACTGCTGATTTTGAAATATTGACCTTCTCCAATATTTCCACTTTATTGTAGTCTGCAAGCAGAGTAAAAACCTGTTTGTCCGAATAGTTTTCTCGAATTAAATCTATATCGTCTCTTCTATTAGTGACTATAGCAGCTTTCTTGCCCACTCCAATGAGTTGTTCTAGTACTTCGTAACCAATATTATTCCACCCAATGATTACAGCGTGATTGGTAAAATTTGTACCCTGAAAACCCAGTTTTCGTTCTTCTAGTCGTTCCGCCATATAATTGGAAATCTGTCCAATGAGAAATCCAAAAATACTAAAACTCCCTAATATAAATACTGTGCCTACTAGCTTACCTCCAGAAGTATGCGGGTACATGTCTCCGTATCCCACTGTAGTTAGTGTAACAACAGAATACCAAAGTGCATCAAAAATGTCCCGTATAGGGCTTTCTTGACTTGCATTTTCAAAAAAAACAAGGACAAATAGAAGCAGCGCATACACAACTATTATTGTTGTTAATAAGGTTAACTTGCGTTGCTTACTACTAAGCGATTTTAGTTTAGTTGATGACACGTTTAGTCATTAAATTTTGAGTGTCTTCAAAAATATTAAAATTCCGATACAAGAAGTAATTACAGGTAGAACGAATTTTTATATTTGCAGCCCGAAACTGAGGTATCAATCAAGAATTGATTTGTCATATTCTTTGTTCTAAAGTTGAAGGTACGAATGAAGTACAAATAGTTCTTCATTTTTAAAACCCACAGGGTTTTAAAAAGGTCGCGTAGCTCAGCTGGATAGAGCATCTGCCTTCTAAGCAGACGGTCCCAGGTTCGAATCCTGGCGCGATCACAGAAAGCCTCTCACGAAAGTGAGGGGCTTTTTTTGTTATAAATCTTTACCAACTTACATGAGCGAAATCATGAAATTAAAAAAGACTTAATGACTGCAGTGGATTACGATTCCTATTGAAATCACTCGCGTTTATGCATCATAAAAAAGTCGGTCGCCAACTCGAATGCTTATTGTCTGTAATTTGGATTTTTATAGCCCAGTCCTATTCAAAAAATTATTTATTTCAATTACCAAAACATCCAATTCAACATTATTTTCAAACAGTATTAAGAGTAGGATGAATCTAAGCTTTTAAGCTCAAAAAAGGAATGAAAAGTTGAGTCCAATGATTAAAGCAATTGAAATCCGTGTAAATTTTATATATCACACTAATTTAATTGATGTCATTTTTTAAAATTAATTCAGGTATTTACTCTCAAATACATAATAATCTTATAAAGATAAATGATTTTAGTTCTGTTCTAGCTTGCAACAAGTTTGCTCAATAATTAATGATTAAAAGTTATGTCAGAAAGAGCAAAAATTACAACACGAAATTGGAAACACTTATTTACAGCACAGTTTTTAGGCTTCCTCAACGATAACTTACTTAAAAGTTTAATTTCCTTTATTGCCATTTATTGGGTTTCTCCTGAAAACAAAAGCACCATCATTTCGGTTGCCTCAGTAGCAATGGTTCTTCCTTTCAACTTGCTTTCTTCTTTTGCGGGCTATTTAGCTCAGATTAAAGAACGCGAAAGAATTTTGTGCTGGCCAAATTGATCGAACTTCCAATAATGCTCTTTGCTCTGTTTGGCTTCGTTTTAGAAAGTTTGCCTATGGTAATTAGCGCCATGCTATTAATGGGTGGTTATGGTACTCCATAGTCATGTAAGGTGGGAGCCAGTCGAAAAAACTGGTTTTTATTACGTATCAAGAGGTTCAGTGTTGGGAAATGACCTCACTTTATGGTGAAATGAGTGCCGCTGGTTTTTTAACCATTCACGAATAGTATTCAAACTAAGACATTACGTTGTTTTAAGCAAACTCATTGTTGTTTCATAGACAGGTCTTCCATTCATTTTCGCCTTTAACCAAGCGTAGAAACACAAATTAAAGAAGTCCTCACTTTCGCCTTTCCAAGGAATGGTCGCTTCAACTTTTTTCTCAAATTTTTCAGAGTTGAGTTGTTCGGGGTTAAGGAGAATCGACTTAACCAGTAATAGAAAAGGCCAAATAGCATTGTCCTTGTCTTTCTTAAAGTGGATAGCGTATTTACGTTTAAAACTTTCTATTAGCGACTCGGCCAGTTGGTCGTTTTCAAGATCAAAATGCAATAGCACCTCCATTGCTTTGTAATTGAAAAGCCACTCATTCCCCATTTCTTTCAAGAACCAAGCATCTGTCTTTTTAAAAGAACGCATAATCGTTTTTACTTCTTCCAGGTTTCCTTGTTGGAAATGAATAACGCATAAGTTGAGCTTTAAAAGCAATGTTTCTGATTGCGATAGTTGGTTAGTGTCAAAACAATCGCTTAATACGTTCAACGCTTTTTCCCAAGATCCAGTAAAATTGTAAATTAAGGCTAAAACATTGGTATAAGGGGCTATCCAGTCTCCATAACATCTACTATCGTATCGTTTCATTTGGATATACATTTGATCTAAATAGTATTTACTCTGCTCCAAATTGTTTCGCCTGAAATAGATGTTGGCTAGACCATAAAGTAATTCAATATGATGCCCTAAGGCCTTTTTATTGTCCTTTACCCCTCCTTGAATTGTTGGAACCAGCTCTTCAAAAAACAGGTCAAGCCCTTTATAATTTTTAGTCTGTGCTGCATATAAATCACTCAATATACAAAGCTGATTCAAGCTCTTGAAATTTAGCGCCATCTCGGGCTTAATGCCAAAAGTTTTTAATCCTTCGTCGTATATATTATGCAATGAAACAGAAACGGCACTTAAGTTCTCTGTGTTAAACTGATGAAGCATGCTTGCGTACAAAACACTCAGCCGCTCTTGAGCAATAAACTGTTCATTATTTTGCTCAAGTTTTTTGAATAGAGTTTCTAAATCAACATTCGTCGATTTGTGCGCATGTTCTATCATGCTATGATAAATTTCATTCAGTATGGAATGGTGTTCCAATTCCACTGCAATTTTTTCAGCACGTTTCAATAGCATATAACCGGTATGCAACTTACCCGAAGTCAATAAGTTTCTGGATAAGGCTATGAGTTTTATGACTTTACTTTCTGCTGAAAGTTCTTTAGATAAAATAGACGCCGCCGAAAAATCAATCAATTGATCACACAGCCTTTTTTTTAGGGCGTTATATGAGTTAGCGCTAATTTCATTCAATAGCCTTTTTTCATTTCCATTCAAAAAGTCCTTATACAAACTTACGTTTCGCGTATCTTTTCGCTTATTCCGGCTTTCTAAAAACTGGATAAAAGCCGCCTTTTCTTTTTCGCCTTGTAGAGAAATCAGATCAATTACAGGAATCATATATCGTAATAATATTTACTGAATAGCCCTTTATTAAAATCGTAAATGTAATTTTTATATAGTTATATATCGTAATAAATATTGAAATATTGATTTTACTACCTACTCCAATTGCCTCACATTTGTCGAGTAATTAAAAAGAAAATATTATGTTAGAAAAAGAAAATGAAACGAAAAAACGGAAGAATACTGAAACAAGATTCGGAGGATTTAAACCAACAGCTGCATTTATAGGATCAGCATGGTTAGCTCTTGGAATTGGTCTTATCTCCTTTTGCATCGGACTCTGGAATGCAGATATGTTGCTCAATGAAAAAGGCTACTATTTTACTATTATTTTATTTGGGCTATTCTCAGTTATATCGGTACAAAAATCGGTAAGAGACAGAACCGAAAACATTGAAGTTACAGACCTCTACTACGGTATAAGTTGGTTTGCAGCAATCGTGTCTATTCTGCTCTTAGTTATTGGGTTGCGAAACGCTGACATTGACTTGAGCGAAAAAGGGTTTTATGGAATGGCTTTTACACTTGCATTATTTGGTTCTATTGCTGTACAGAAGAATACGCGAGATTTAAAAGCAATCAAAAGACAGGAAGAATCAATGGATTCTATATAACCCAATAACTGAATGTTCACTCTTTAGCTTTCATTGCTAAAAGGTGAATATTCATTTTCTTACTGTAGAAGTCTTTTGCCTATCAGACTAATAATACATTTTTGCATTATGAATTTTACTACAAATAGAAACCGTTTATTCCTTCAATTCTTTTAGCTGCAATATCTTCTCTTGCTAGTTGCAATCAAGAACAAGATCTTATTGCTGATGTTGAAACCAATTTTTGCCAGAGTATCCATAGAAACGCCCCCCTTTCTTTATCTAAAGAATTGGAAGATGTCGAAGGGCTAATGGAAACAAAAACTGGGGTTTATGTTATAGGTATCTAGCCAGGTTAATTTATAGAAATAACTAAATTCCTGATTATAAAAATATAGACCCGTTAAAGCTTTCAGTCTTTTATTGATATAAATTCGCCGAGTACATTAAGAAATTGTCAATTCAATTATTACCCACTAATGAAGTCTATAATTCCTATTCTTTTAATTCTATTTGTTTCGCTCACTCTTGCGGCTCAAGTTGGTATAAACACCTCTAATCCTGATTCAAATTCTGTTTTAGATTTAGAATCAAAAACCAAAGGGTTTCTTGTCCCTAGATTGACTACCTCTCAGAGAGAGGGTATGAGCTCCGTTAAATTTTCTCAAGGAATGATGGTATACGACACTGATTTGAACATTTTATTCGTGGGTTACGGAACCGGTGCTACTGGAAATACGCAATGGTATGCCATGAACCCTTGGAAAACTGAGCTTAGAAAATATACTGATTCAAACACTGTAGACATGACAACCATGACTCAAAGTGGAATTAAACACGGCAATGTTGGTATTGGCGTTGCAGCTCCAGCAGAAAAACTAGATGTAAACGGAACCGTAAAATCTACAGGACTTTATGTAAATGGAAATGCAGGAATAGGTGTTGCTGCCCCTACTGAAAAATTGGAAATTGCCGGAAAAACAAAAACTAGAGACCTTTATGTCACTGGAGAAGTGGGTATAGGCACCAACGCACCCGCTGAAGAATTGCACATAAAAGGTAGTGTATTAACTGATGGTGGATGGGTTAAAGTTGCAGGAGATAGTGGATTGCTCTTCAGTACCTACGGTGGGGGCTTTCAAATGACGGATGCTAATTATATTCGAAGCTACGGCAATAAGACTCTCGAATTGCGAAGAAACAGTATTCGGGAAGTTGCACTGTTGACATGGGGAAAAGTAGGAATAAATACCAGCAATCCTGCGGTTGACCTTGATGTTTCTAATGGAATGATAAAATTAGGCCTTGGAGCGCATAATGGTGCTTGCTCCTCAACACTTGAAGGGTCTCTACGTTACAATAGCACCACAAAGCTAATGGAATATTGCAATGGCACTAGTTGGGGACCTGTAGCTAGAAAACGAAGTGCGGTTTATAGCGCTTCTGTAGATGGAGCAACAACAACTATCCCCATTTCTGTGATTGAGGAACTTTGTGGAGATGAGGATGGATGTAAAGTTAGGGTTTGGATGACAAATTATACCCCCAATATGGCAGCTGCAAGCCGTGAGTCCCTTTTCTTTTATGATAAAACAACTAGGAGATATCGGAGCTCCGCTGGAGACAGGGTGGGGCAAAATTATAATGGGATTAAGGTGGAACATGCGTTAATTTTTTGGTCTTGTTATTTTACCGACACTAAATATATAAACGGCTCCAGTACAAATGATGATTCAAATATGCACTTGCTGAACTGGAATCAATATACCAACGAGACTTGTAATATTGCGTTTTTTGACTGAAATACACAACAACGAAAACAACCAAATGACCTCTATCTAGGAGGTAATTCCCGTTATATTGCATGATTAATCATACAATAACATTCATACTTAAGCCTTACGAATGATTTTTTATACAAAATCACCGGGTAACGATTAGTGGTTTTCATATAGTTAAAACCAAATAAGTCCAATAGAATATACCAAACTTCAAAAATCTAAAAGACATCGCGCAAGTAACAAAAACAGTAAGTCAACCGATGATTTGGGATGGTAGATGTTGTTGAAATAAGCATCTAGGGAAAATTGATAAGAGACAGAACCGAAAACATTGAAGTTACAGAACTCTACTATGGTATAAGTTAGTTTGCAACAATTGTATCTGTTCTACTCTTGGTTATTGGGTTGCGAAATGCCGATATTGACTTGAGCGAAAAAGGGTTTTATAGCATGACTTCTACCCTATTATTATTATTATTATTATTATTATTATTATCTGGTTCTATTGCCGTACAAAAAAACACGCGAGATCTAAAAGCAATCAAAAGACAGGAGGAGTCTATTGATGAATTATAGCCCAATAATTGAATGTTTACTCTTTGACCACTAAAGCCAAAAGGTGAACATTCATTTTATTACTTTTCAGCATCTAAGCAACAGGCATTATAATTTATTTCAATGATGAATATCTTTACAAAAAACCACAGCTATCTAACTTCACTACTTTTAGCCACTTTAGCTTCATTTACAAGCTGCAACCAGGAACAAGCGCTCATTCCTGCTGCAGAGACAAATTTTTGCGAACGCATTCATAGAAACGATTCCCTTTCATTATCCAAAGAATTACAAGACATTGAAAACCTTATGGAGACCAAAACGGGAACCTATGTACTTGAAGATGGCTCGGGGTCTATGATTGCCAGAGCTTGGCTAACCGAGTATGCAGAGAAAACCATAAATATTCAATACTTCATTTTTTCTACAGATAACGTTGGCCTTATTGCCTGTGACTATTTGGTTCGAGCGGCTGATCGTGGCGTTGTCGTAAACATCCTCGTTGATGACATTATGGTAAATGCGGGAATACAGGATATTCTCACTCTAGATTCTCATAAAAATATAAATATCAAAATCTATAATCCCGGGGTAAACTTGGGAAAGAGCATAATTAAAAAAGTGCAAAAATTCGCGACTGAATTTAGGTCGGCAAATCAGCGAATGCATAACAAAACATTAATTGTAGATAATAAAGTGGTGATAACTGGTGGGCGAAATATTGCAGATGAATACTTTGACTACGACCATGAATACAATTTTAGAGATAGAGATGTGCTTCTTATTGGAAAAACCACAAAAGACGTAACCCGTTCCTTTTACGAGTTTTGGAACGACAGTTTGAGTGTACCGGTAACCGATTTAAATGAAGGATTGGCCAGTAATGTAAGTGACCCAAATCGCTTTGAAAGACTCCATGAATATGCCTGTAACCCAGAAAACTTTTGGCCACAGGTTAGAGAAAGAATAAAAAACTTACCGGCAGCATTTAATGCCATTAAAAGTAACGGCAGACTGGTGTGGGTAGACCATGTTTCGTTTGTTTCTGATTTGCCGGGAAAAAATGATGGGACCCAAGGTTTAGGTGGAGGCGGATTAACTACTGATACTTTAATTAAGCTTGTGGAGGATGCTAAAAGCACAATCGATATACAATCGCCTTATTTGATTACAACAAATGAAAGTAGAGCACTATTTAAGGCTGCTGTAGATCGTGGGGTTGAAGTTAGAATATTGACCAATAGCCTAGCTTCAACAGATAATGTTGAGGCTTTTGCTAGCTATCAAAGTTACAGAGAAGAGCTTTTAGCAACCGGAGTTCAGATTTTCGAATTCAGACCTGATGCCGAAGAACGAACTAAAATTATGACAGGTGAACTTCATGAGACATTGGAGCATAAACCCATTTTTGGTTTACACGCCAAAACGATGGTTGTTGATGAGGAAATAGTGGTAATTGGTACTTTTAATCTCGATCCTAGAAGCACAAATTTGAATACTGAGTGCATTGCGATCATTCCGTCAAAACAAATTGCAGCTTCTTTATTGGAAGGTATGGAAATAGAATTCAAGCCTGAAAACTCTTGGTTGATCACTACAGAATCTAATCCGGATTCAATTGTTAGTGTTGTTAAACGAATTAATACTTGGACGCGAAAAGTGCTTCCACAAGCAATCCTATAGAGGCTGTTTTGTTTCATCTTTTATTAAACGAATTAAATAAGTAGGGGTCTTTCTGGATAGGCTTCCCACTTAAGGAATGAGCATCTAACCTCAAATCTAGATTTGAATAATTTGAGATATTCAATCGCTTCATAGTTTTATTAATAAAGGGAGCGAATCAGTATTTTAATTGTGTTGGTCTTGTTGAAAAACTAACACATTATTCAAAGGAAAATACATGCACTCAAAGCTGGCATCCATAGCATTATGATAAGAAACCTATTTTTTTAAAATCATTAGTTATTTCGATGCTTGAATTTTCGTTTCATGCACATATTTACAATGAATGACATTACTGAATGAGAAAGTTTGTTTTAGGCGATTTGCGGAGAAATTTAGCGTGTTTCAGGAAATTATTATGCAACATTCTCGACTTTCACCTTTGCTATAAACTTTTCTTTGTATAAGCTGATCTCTAATAATTAAGTGTAATGGTCTTTCTAAGCAGACGCTTCCAGGATTGGGTCGCGTCGCAATCACTAAAGTTGAGAAGTTTAATAATTGAATTTATTTGGCTTTTTTTGTTTCAGACTTATGGCAAAAGAAGCTAGAATGTTCAAAAATTTTTGATTTATTTGAAACATTATCAATTTCTTTGTCGTTCAGATTTAGCAGGTATCACAAAATCTCAAATACCAATTTTAATTAAATCGTAAAGTTGATGGTGCTTGAGAAAATAATCAGAAAATATGATTTATAAATCCCTTTTTTTATACTTGGCAGCCGTTCTAGGGCTCAGTTTCAGTTTGCACAGCCAAAGCAACTTTGTTGCTACTGGTTCAAATCAAACAGGTACAACTGGATCCGTTTCGATGACCGTGGGTCAAGTTTTGTATACTAGTCATACTTCATCAGGAGGTTCTGTAAACGGAGGAGTGCAACAAGTTTACACCATCGAAATCATTAATGGAATTGAACAGGAAAAAGTAAATCTTAATTTGACAGCTTACCCAAATCCTACAACTGAGAATGTTTGGATTCGGATTGAGTCTGCTGCTGAAAAGCCACTCTCCTATATCATAATGGAAAATTCAGGAAAGATTGTTTCCGAATCCGAGATTAATGAAACGGAAACAGAAGTAGATATGAGTCAGCTGGCAAATGGTTCCTATTTTTTAATGGTAAAAGAAGGACAGCAAAACATCAAAACATTCAAAATTCAAAAATTAAACTAATTATGAGAAAAATTAATCTTCTTCTAGGAATGCTTCTATTTTCAGCGATTGCATTCGCACAAGCACCAAATAAAATGAGTTACCAGGCAGTTGTGAGAGATGCAGCCGACCAACTTTTGGCAAACAAGGCAATTGGCGTTCAAGTTACTATCGAACAAGGCACTGCCGGAGGGGCAGCTGTATATGTCGAGACATTTACACCTACTACAAACGCAAATGGATTGGTAACCCTTGAAATTGGTACTGGAAATATTGTTTCTGGAGATATTACAACTATTGACTGGGAAAATGGACCTTATTTTATCAAAACTGAAACCGACCCTACAGGTGGAACTTCCTATTCGCTTGCGGGAACAACGGAATTAATGAGTGTCCCTTATGCACTTCACGCTCGTAAAGCGGCTATAGCGGATAGCGTTGTAGGCGGAACGACAGAAAGTGATCCTGTATTTACAGCTTCACCTGCAGGAGGGATTAGTGGTTCTGATATTTCCAATTGGAACTTAGATACCTCGATCACCAATGAGATTCAAATATTAAGCATATCAAACGATACCATCTATTTATCTGATGGTGGGTTTGCAGTTCTTCCAGTAGCAGTAAATAACGATAATGATTCTACCAACGAAATTCAACAATTGATATCTTCTAACGATACCTTATACCTTAATAATGGAGGTGGTTTTGTTACCTTCACAAACCTTATAAACTGGCTGCAAAATTCAAACGACTTGTATTTTGAAACTGGAAATGTCGCTATTGGTCACGATTCACCAGAGCATCCTCTTCACATCTATGATAGTGTTGCACATACTGGCTCAGATTATAAAAATGGATTATTAATGCAATCTAGAATAATCAATACAACTTCTGGTAGTGATTATGCTGGAATTTATTCTGATGTAAAAGGAACGGATGCATACAATACAGCAGTGGATGGTACTTCTAGCGGAATTTCTTCAGGCACTAATTATGGAGTCGGTGGATACGCAAGAAATGCTACTACAAATGTTGGTGTTGAAGCTTTTGCAAATGGAAATAATCAAGTGAATTATGGAATTGATGCTTTTTCTTGGAACGGTTCAAAGAATTATGGTGTTAAAGGTTTTGTACGTGCAAATTCCGACACTGCCGATCATCATGTTGGTGTTTTGGCCAGTGTTGATGCAAAAAATGGGTTAGGTACCGCCTTGTGGGCAAAATCTACTGGAACAAGAAGCGGGAATGCAATTTATGCGGAGTCATTAAATGATAGTTCAAACATTGGAATAAATGCTTTTGCAAAATCAAGTAGCTCAAATAATACTGATCAATATGGCATTAAAGGAACAGCAGAAGGTAGTGGAAGTACTGGTACAGGCGTTCATTACGGAGTTTATGGAACTGCAAATGGTTCTGGCCTTAATAATATTGGAACATATGGACTAGCCCAAAGTACAAGCAGTGCAGCAAATTCTGCAAATAGGGGCGTATTTGGAAATGGAAATTCAACAAGTTCAGTTTTTAATCAAGGTGTGCTAGGAATTGCTATTCCAACAAGAAATTCTACTACAGGATATAATGCTGGAGTATTGGGAGAAGCAGCAGGACACTCTAATATAAATTATGGTTTTATTAGTTTGAATTATGGTACTGGTAATACGAATTATGGTAGCGCTGATTTTGCATATGGAAGTGTTACAGGAAGTAAAAAGAATATAGGTTCATATGCATATGCGTTTGGAGCTGATACCAATATTGCTGTTAGAGCTTATGCAAAGGATGATGCTGGTTCTGTTAATTATGGAGTGTATTCTGAGGTTGCCGGTATTGCAGGTTCTATGGCTGGCCGATTTATAGGTAATACCAGAGTAGAAGGTAACTTAGTTGTGACAGGTTCAATTAGTAAAGGGTCTGGTACCTTTAAAATTGACCACCCAGATGATCCAGAAAATAAGTTTTTGGTACACAGTTTTGTTGAAAGTCCAGATATGATGAACGTATACAATGGAAATGCTATAACAGATGCAAACGGATTTGTTACTGTTGAATTGCCAGATTACGTTGAAAATGCCAACAAGGATTATCGTTATCAGCTAACGCCTATTGGTCAGTTTGCCCAATGCATTATCAAAGAAAAAGTAAAAGGAAATAAATTTGTTATTCAGACTGACAAACCAAATGTGGAAGTTAGTTGGATGATTACTGGAATTAGGAGTGACCCTTATGCAAATCAAAATAGAATTGTACCTGTTGTGGATAAAGACCAAAATGAAAAAGGAAAGTATTTGCATCCTGAGGCTTATGGAAAAGATGACTCCTATAATATGTATCAGCCTTTGGATCTTGGCAATGCTAAAGAAGAATTCGAAATGGTAAAAAAATCTTCAGCAAATCCAAAAGTAGAGAAGTAAGATTTCAGTTTATTTGCTTAAATAAAAAGAAGCCCTTTTGCAGCAAGTGTAATGGGGCTTTTTTAGGTTTTGTGAATTGATAATGTGTAAATTTTTTCATTCCGATAGCTATTAGAATTACAGAGAATGCTATCGAAATGCATAGCAGCAGCAGAGATCTGCTGAATTGAATTGATAGGCATTATTATTTATTTCGAGAAAAGGGCAATGTTTTATCTCAAAATAATAACAAACCCTATCTTTGGCCACCAAATTCAAAATTAACTCCCCCCACCTTGTATGTTTAGATATTTAATTGCGACAGGATTGGCAATATTCATGTTTGCTCAATTGTACACTCAAGAAAGAGGTTATAGTAAATATCGTTACCCTTCTGTAGTGCCCGATTTATATAGTGTAGATGTGCATAATGAATATGATGAATTAAGGTCAATTAAAGTACGAGCAAGGCGTAAAAAGAAAATATCATTCGCAGAAAATTATGCCTTCGCTAAAAAGTCCATGTTCGAGTCTGGAATGATTTATATGGATTGGAAGGAGGCAGAAGATTATTTAAATGAGATCCTTCAAACCATTATACCTGCGGAACACCAATCAAAATGTGAAGGTTTAAGAGTTTACCTTACTACTGAAACGCATTACAACGCCTATGTAATGGTGCAGCCTGAGATTTACGTAACAACAGGCCTTTTAGCAGGTGCTGAAAATGAAGCAGCATTAGCAGCAATAATTGGTCATGAATTATCCCATTTTTTAAAGGACGATACACAGACAGATTATTTCCGAAAAATAAGACGAAAGGATATTAAAAAGCAAAAGAATAAGCACCAAGATTTAGGGGGTATTGATTTTTATAAGGCTGCGGCTGAAGGCCATAAGAATCAGCAACAAGAAAAATCGGCCGACAGTCTCGGAATAATAATGGCGCACAATGCTGGGTACGATGTTTCTTACGCCGCTTCCAATTTCTTGCAAATGATTGATATTCAAAAACGACAAATTGAGTCTTCTGAATACCTGCAATCAATGAAAGATTCGGAAAAAGAAAAGCTGTTAAAGAAAAGCAAGGTGCTGGCAGACCATCCGGAAACAGCGCTTCGCATAAAGTATCTTGAAAACTACTTAGAAAACAATGTTGGTGAAAAAGAAGAATTGAAGGAATACATTGTTGGAAGCGAAAACTTTAAAGAGCTTCAAAAGCTCATTCGAATTGAGCAACTGAGTCAAATGCTAATGACTAATGATTTTCGGGGATGTATAGAAACCTCCTTTAAACAATACTTGTTTTATCCAAATGATGAGGTGAATTTCTATTATCTGCACGAATCGTTGAGACGGTTTTTATACCTTGATGATGAAAACGCTGACAAACCATTTCTTACCGAAAACTTGGAAAAGTATTTTGGAATTAAGTTTGGAATTCTTCAGGATATTTCATTTTTAGTAAGAGATTCAGCCAATATTGAAAAGATTGCCACGAAAGAACTAATCGATAAAAAGCCCTTTAATACATACGAGGAAGCTATGGTTTACTTTACGGATTTTGGCGAAAAGAACGACTATAAAGAATCGTATTTGACCGCTGCCTTGTACAATTTTGAAAATGAATCTCGTGATATGTATTTGGCCAAGTATTTAGCTAAAGACAGTGTTTTATATAGGTCATACGCCAAAGCGATGCTCACTGAACAGTTAAACAATCAAATTTTGACTGAAGGCAGAGATGTTGTGGTTATTCCTGATGTTGGATTTTATAAAGAAACTAGATTTGGAATGATACCAAATAAGTTTAAATCGATAGAAAGAGGACCTACTTACGTTGAAGCAATGAATTCCCTTTGTGAGAAAGAGTTTAAAACGAAAGAAGTGGTGGACTTATCTACAATCAAATTAGAAAACTTTGATGAATATGTCTACCTAAACTCAGTATTGTCTATGACCGACGGCTTAGGAAATGAAATTTCGAAAAACAACTTGCAAGAAAGTTTATGTTCAGGATTTCAAGGTAAGGTAAGTACTGAGCAAATTAAGTTCAAAGAGATTCTAAGTAAATTGGACTCTAACAAAAAAGACATTTTTATTCTATCGCCTAACATGTGGTACACTTTCACGAATTATAAAATACGGTCTATTGAACGATTTCGTGTTTACGATCTAAACTTTAAAGATCGTACGCTGAATGGCTTGTGGATTTATGCATATATGTATCCAGTGTTGAGAGGTGTCTCAGGGTTATTTGGAAGAACCTTCGATTATTATGCAGTGGATTACACCTCTTTTCATATCGAAAATCAAATTAACTATTACGATCAAATTATCATTAATGCTAACCTGAATAAGGTGTTTCTTCAGAATACAATGTATCAAATGATTGAGACAAATAGAGACATGATGGAATTGAGAACTAAAGATTTGGAGGAAGCAAAATGAAAATAGTATTAAGTATTCTCACAGGAATTATTTTTACATGTAATCTTATTGCTCAAAGTGATGGTGGGTCTAAATATATCGCGCATTTTGACGGTGGAAAAGGTTTTTTTGGAAAGCAAAATAGGATATCTGTTAACCTATTACAGCCCTTGACTCAAAAAGCATTTGGTCTGAGTTATGATCGTGCTTTAAAACGAAAATTATCATTTGCGGCTTCTCTTTCTATTGGCAAACAGGATTTTAATAAAAGTTCTTTAATAATAAGTAAGTTTCCTCAAGTGTCTAATTTTTCAATTTTCTCAATTGGGTATAGAAGAGGAACTCGAATTGGTTTGCCTGCATTAGCGGGTTCGTATTCTGGTTTAAACCTAGCGTTAAGTATGTCCACTAACAAAGTTTCGCCGCCCGTTTTTGGACAGGTAAACAGTGGGGTTGACTTTGCTAGTAAAGGGCTTTTATCGCCTTATGAAGTGAAAGAAAAACACCTGGGAATTGAATATGTGGCAGGAAATGCATGGGTTGTTGCTCAGCAAATACAAATTGATTTCAGTATGATATTTGGAATAAATTATAGATTTCAATCTAAGTCCAATGCGGTGAGTACAGATTTAACTAGACAGACTCTAGAAGGCGACCCATACATGTCTGCACCTAGGTTTATGCCTGTAAATATTAGAGATTATACTACAACAGAAGGTGAGATTGCGGAGAAAATAGTGGCTACTGTTATGCCTAGACTTAAAGTGAGTTACTTGTTTTAGGGCAGTTGGATTTAGATTAAGGATTAATAATCTTGTTTACGTTAGAGATAACTGCATTGCCATATATCAATTATAGTAAGATTACTTGTTTTTCTTTCCTTTAGATTTTGCCTTTGGAGGAGTAACATCTTCGCTTAAATCCGAGTTGCCATAACGAAAGCCTATCGTTTGGTTTTTAATGGCTACTGCTTCTTCAATTTCTTCAGTCTTTTTAGTCAAATTTTCAAGTGGTCCACAGTGGTCGTCAATTGTTTTTATGTTAACGCCCATTATTTTGGCTAATTCATCATGCAGCATTTTTTCTTCCTGCTGGAATACGCCATTTGATACCGCTATATCTCTGATTTCTGACAATACCTTTTTAATTACAATCTCGTCAATGGCATCTGTATTGGCAATTTGATTTGCAATAATGAGTAAATGCGTTTTTTGCTCATCTTCAGGATAAGAATTAAACCATTGAAGCGATTCACGCATAATCATTTCATATTGGTCAACGTTTCGGTAACTCAAATCGAGCCATTCGGCAATTTTTCGTTTGATGGACATTTCCTGAGCCAATGTGATTTCATTATTAGAAAGCTTGGCAAAGCCTATGTACAGAAAGGTAACTAGGTGATAAAATGAGGGGTTTTCCATTATTCTTTTATTTTTCGTTCAATTCATTAATCAATTCTAGGCCTTTTTTTTCGTTCAATTTTTTTTCCTTCTTCACCAGCAAAAGGCTTTCGTTTGGATTTAAACGCTGGTTTTTTAGCAGCAGGTGCAGGTGCTTTAGGTTTTCTTGCCGCTGAGTTTTCCTCGGGCTTTTTGCGCTCCATTACACCGCGCTTTTCAATCACTAGCCCATTCAAGAAATTTCTTAGGATTTGATCTTTAAGCTCCATGTATTTAGTATGTTCTTCTGCACGGAAAAACGCACCCAATTCGCTCTTAGTTATATCGTAATCAACATGTTTCAAAATTCGAATAATATCATCGTCTCTCAATTTAAGAGCAACTCGAATTTTCTTGAGTATATCGTTGTTCGTTAATCCCATGCTAATATCCGTATTTCGATTTCCATTTTTCCCTGAGGTCTAATTGTATTCCTTGCTCGCGTTTGTTTGTTCCGGGAACATAAAATGCTTTTCCAACTATTTCTTCTGGCAAGAACTCATGCTCCACAAAGTTACCTTCATAATTGTGCGCATATTCATAATTTTTTCCATAATCCAATTCCTGCATCAATTTGGTAGGTGCGTTTCTTAGGTTCAACGGAATAGAAAGGTTTCCAGTATCCCGCACAAACTTTCTAGTTTCTCTTATAGCCTTGTATGTTGAGTTGCTTTTTGGTGAGGTCGCTAAATAAATAACCGTTTGACTGAGTATGATATCGCATTCTGGATAGCCAATTTTAGCCACTGCATCAAAACAAGTATTTGCCATTACTAGGGCAGTAGGGTTGGCCAACCCAACATCTTCTGAAGCAAAAATGAGCATGCGTCTCGCAATAAATTTCGGATCCTCGCCACCTTCAACCATTCTGGCTAAATAGTAGATAGCTGCATTAGGGTCAGAACCACGCATGGACTTAATAAATGCGGAAATCACATCGTAGTGCATTTCACCAGCTTTGTCGTAAAGTGCTGTGTTTTGCTGAATGGTCTTAATAACCTTATCGTTGTCAATGGTTATTTTCTTTTTGCCATCAGCCAAACTGTTTACCACAATTTCAAGCGTATTCAACATTTTACGTGCATCACCACCGCTTAATCGAAACAATGCTTCTTCTTCTTTAACTTCAATTTTCTGCGCGCCCAAGTATTCGTCAGTGGTTAATGCTGATTTTAGTAAGTCTTGTAAGTCGGCTTTCTCAAACGATTTTAAAACATAAACTTGACATCGAGAGAGCAGCGCAGAAATAACTTCAAAAGAAGGATTCTCGGTTGTAGCTCCAATCAACGTTACGGTTCCTTTTTCAACTGCACCCAACAAGGAGTCTTGTTGTGATTTTGAGAAGCGGTGAATCTCGTCAATGAAAAGAATCGGATTATTGGTTCCGAAAAATTGTGATTTTTCAGCTTTTTGAATCGCTTCTCGCACATCTTTAACACCGGAGTTAATTGCCGATAGAATATAAAATGGTCTTTTGAGCGTCTGACTTATAATCGATGCTAAGGTTGTTTTTCCAACTCCTGGAGGTCCCCAAAGAATTATAGAAGGAATTAGACCCGAATCTATGGAATTGCGCAAAACGGCGCCTTTCCCAACCAAATGCTGTTGACCAATGTATGCATCCAATGATTTTGGACGCAGTCGTTCGGCTAAAGGAGTTGTAGCAGATGTTGACACTAGAACTTCGCTTGAACGCTAAACAAAATAGTCGAATTATTTGCGATATAGGCAACCCCACCAAGGTTAGCTTGATTAACACCTTGATCGTATCTGAAAATAGGAGAGGTATTACTAAAGGCTCTACCTTCTAATTTGAATTTGATATTATCGGTTGCAAAATATTCTAATCCACCAGAATAACTGAGGACTTCAAATTTGCCGGCAACGGGACTCATGTATATTCCATCGGGGTCGTTATAGGCTTCAAATCGCCCAGCAACGGCCCACTTATCAAATACATAATAACGCGCTAAAAAACTACCTACAAACAGTTCTGATTGCGTGTTAGTTACTCGATTATCGGCAAAAGCATAATCAAACCCAGCAACTAAATCCAGCTTTTCAAGTGGACTATAAGTTATGTAGAAGTTGTTGTAGAATACAAATACAGCAGTGCTATCTGGCGCGTCATTACTGTACAAGTTACTGTAATTAATCGTTAGCTTATCGTTTGGCGTAAATGTGATTTGCCCTCCAATGGCCTTGTTGGTATTTGCATCTGATTCGGTAATATTTTGGTTTCCATTAGCAATTGTAAATGAGAAATACCATTTTTTAAAAGGCTTATAACCCAATTTGGCGCCGGCTAAGTAATAGGAAGTCCATTCACTTGCTAAGGAATGTGAGGTCAATAAATTATCGAATGATAAGGCAGATTCAAAACCCATGTGCGAGGAGAACATTCCTACTGTTAATTCTAAGTCTTCTGTGAACCTATAATTGACATTTGCTTCATAGAGTGCATTTAGAAGTTGGCGTTCGTGCGCCATGTTTGCTGATGCGAAGTCTCCGAAATTCAATCCAATGTTAGCCGACATTTTACCTTTCACATAAGAGAAATCAGCTAAAGCCATGTTAATGCTCATTTGGTTGTGCTTGTTGTATTGGTATAAAAAATCTGGGCGATTATGATTGAATGGCTCGTTGAAATCGTAGCTGTAATAAAAATCAACAGCAAATTGCTGAGAGAAGCCTTCTTTTAAAGAATCAAGTTGAGAAAAACCGGTAATTGAACCGAGTAATATTCCAAATGCAAGAATTAGTTTTTTCATAATTAATCATTTAAGCTTTTGCTGCCTTGCGTTTAATCTTGATATCAAACGCTGCAAAAATAATGGACATTAATGGGCTGAGGTAGTTGAAAAAGCAAAAAGGTAAATACACAAAAGTTGCTACCCCAAGCACCGCACTTTGAGTCGCGCCGCAGGTATTCCAAGGAATTAAAACCGAGGTTACGGTTCCGCTATCTTCTAAAGTTCGACTTAGGTTAACGGGTGCTAAGCCTTTGGCATCAAAAGCATTTTTATACATCCTTCCGGGAACAACAATAGCTAAATACTGGTCGCTTGCTGTTAGGTTGATAAAAAGGCAAGACCCTACGGTCGTTGCAACCAAGCCGCCGACCGATTTTACTCCTGCTATTAACCAGCCTGCAATGCGTTCTAATGCTCCAATAGCCTCCATAGCTCCACCAAAAACCATAGCGCAGATAATGAGCCAAACGGTATTTAACATTCCAGCCATTCCTCCCGAGCTTAGCAAATCGGTTAAAGCTGCATTTCCGGTTTGTATGCTGGTTTCAGAGCCCGCGGCAGAAAACAATACATAATAGCTGTTTTGAAAATAATTTGATTTACCACCAAGCCTTTCCAATAGTTCTGGTTGGAAAATAATTGCACATAAGGCAGCGCTTAAAACGCCAACAAATAAAGCGGGAATTGGGTCCACCTTTTTGATGATTAGAAAAACTACGAGGGCTGGCACTAAAAATAGAAATGGCGTGATATTAAAATTGGAGATTAATGCGTTGTTTAATTCCTCCAAGCCAATCGCGCTCGACTCAGGCGTATAATTCAACCCAATGATAAAAAAGAGAATAAGATTGATAATATACGAAGGCACAGTAGTATAAAACATGTAACGAATATGATCAAATAAATGCGCGCCGCTTACTGCTGCTGCTAAATTGGTTGTGTCGCTCAATGGGCTCATCTTGTCTCCGAAATATGCGCCAGTTATAATTGCTCCGCCAACAACTGCTTCGCTAAATCCTAGAGCCTTTCCTATTCCAAGTAAGGCAATCCCAATAGTAGCAATAGTGCTCCAAGAACTTCCAGAAGCTACCGATATAATGGCACAAACTACCGAAGCCGCAACCAGAAAATAGGAGGGATGAGCGATTTGAAGTCCGTAATAAATGAGTGCTGGAATAACTCCGCTAATGAGCCAAGTTCCCGCCAGAGCGCCAATTAAAAGCAAAATAATAATTGCACCTAAGGTAGAATTGATGGCGTTTTTAATGTGTTCTAAGATGGTTTCAAACGATAAGCCTTGACTAAATCCAATTAATGTGGCAACCGCTGCAGCTAGCAGAAGAGCCAATTGATTTGCTCCTCCTAAACTGTTGTCACCGAAGAAAAAAACATTGGCCGCAAGCAAGGGAATTAAAACAAGTATTGGTGAGAAAGACTTTAATAAACTAATCGGTTTTGTTTGCTGCATACTTGCTCCAAATATAGTTTAATGAGTTGCAATAGTTTGCTGACGTCGACTTCTAAAAAATTCAATTAATCCCCAAATAATTACAATCACGTATTCAAATGCTATTATAAAGCTACTTTCTTCGTAAGGCAGAGTTCTGTAGGTGAAGTAAGTAAGGCCTATTAAGTAGCTCCAGACTATAATATACTTGAATTCTTGAAAGGTATTCAGCGCTAACAAAGTCACTAAATACCAAGGGTGTACTACGGCGGAAAAAAGATAATAAAGTGAGTGGATCCAGAAGCTGCGGTGAATCAAATCGTTAAAACTGGCTTTTTTAAAAGCTAAACGCAACACCGCTATTGCGGGAATGAGTGCCAATGTAAATGCAATCCATTTTTTACTCTCATTACCAGCGACATCCATTAGAATGCTGTAGACGAAAGAATTAAATTGGAAACTCTGAAAGTAGAGATCAACACTATTGAGCATATTCAGCGCCAATTCAAAATTGAGAAACGGGGCAAAAAGTAAAGCGCAAATAATAGCCACAACACTTATGTATTGAGTGGTTTTGATAAACCCTAGAACAGGTACGAGGAGCGGTAAATAAAGCAAAGGAATTAGCTTGGTACAGACTCCAAATGCCATGAAAATTGCCGATACCGCCCAACGATCTGTTTTGAGATAATAAAATGCCATGATTAGAAAAGTGGCCATTAGTCCTTCGAAATGTAAGTTCCCCGATATTTCTATAATTACCAAGGGGTTTAAAAAGTACAACGCGACTAGTTCAGGCTTTTTATTGAGGTGTTTTAGCAGTTTAATTGAATATTGAAAAAGCAATACCTCTCCAGCGATTAAAACTAACTTAATGACCAATTGAGCCTTGAAAAATCCTAGGGGAGCTATAAGCGCAGCTAATCCAAAAATGAATTGATTGATAGGGGGGTAAATGGCAAAGTACTGCGGAGAATTTAGGTGCGGATACAATTCCTTGAGCCCAATTAAATCGCCAGGGTTTTCATTGAAGTATTGCGGTATAAACTGAAATGGATTTTCACCTTGCACCCAAAGCCGGCCGTCCCAAAGAAAGCGATAAATATCGTCGCTTAATGAAGGGGTTTCAAAGAGGAATACTAGTCGAGAAATTATACCGATAATAAAGATAGACGAAATACTGAGCTTACTTTGAATGAGGTAAAAATAGCCAACGAAAAGCGCGGTATATACTGCTATAAATGAAATAAATTCTACTCTAGGGATAGCTAGAGCTATCAAAGAATAGCCAATTATAAGAAGGCCAATTTGTCCAATAAACTTTGTTTGGAGGAGTTCTTTTATCACCTTACAAACCTAAGGTTTGCTGGGTTTGAAAAAAAGTAAGGAAAATTACTTTTTTAGTTTAGTGTTAGTTTACCATTACAAGCTCTTCAACGCTCCAAGCGTCTGGCTTTTCGGAAAAAAGTGCTTTGGTTGCTGGCCAAACTATTCCAAAGGTATCTGAGTGTCGGTAATTATTAAGATCCTCTTGACTTTCCCACCAGCTGTATGTCATGAAAACAGTTGGGTTGTTGATATCGCGCAATAAAGAAAGTTTCTTACAGCCTGGCTGTTGAGCTATCTCCTGTTTGTGTTTATCAAATAACGCTTGAAAATCTTCAACCGAATCTGGTTTAAAGGTCATTTTGACGATACGTGTGATCATAATTCTGCAAATTCAACGCGAACAACATCGTTCACCTTAAGTCCCATTAAGTTTGAAGAGTGTCCCAAGTTCATAGCAATTTCCAAGTAACCTGAAGAGTTGAATAAGGCCAATCGTTCGCCTTCCTTAGTAGAATGGTAGTTACTGCTCAGCCTCCGAATATTGTAGCCTTTCAGTTTGGTGGAAATGGTAAAATCACGCCCTTTTCCCAATTGATTAAAATGCGATTCCGTTATGTTGGTAATTGCATTTCCAAAAGAATCTACATAAATTACCTCTCCGCGAATATTCTCACCCTCAGACCTTGCCTGAATAATATCTCCTTGGTTGAGCGAATTTCTCGATGTTCCTAAAACCTCTAAGGTTCCGCCGCGCGCCAAATGTGCTGCCGCTTTTGCAAAAACATCCTTAGTAGGAAAGGATTCCTTTGCAGTATCTTTTTGAACAGTAAGTGTAAACACTTTGTCAGGAGCAAATTCCAATAAGTAACTAAAAATACCATTATCAGCACCGATAAAATAATGACCATCGTACTCTAGAGCAACATGATCGATAGCTTCAATTTGTTCATTTTGTTCTAGTAATGCATCGCGTGTATGGGTCATTACGCCAATGATATGTATACTGCCTTTTGGAAAGTGTCGGTAAGCATTCTTAAGCACAAAGGCCGCTTCTAAAATATTATACTTGCTTATACCATGGCTAATGTCTTCAATGTTGATTTCAGGAAACAATGTATACAGCGTTCCTTTTACGGCTGCTGCGTAATAGTCCTTGTATCCAAAATCAGTAGTTAGCGTAACGATTGCCATGAGTAAAAACTAGTAATTGCCTTTAGTTTAAATATCTTTGCCTAGACGCAAAAATAAACAAATGCTTCGCCATATTTTGACGTTTATCGAGCTTTAATTTATGGTTGAGGTAATTTATATAAATATCACATAATCAGTATACTTGCAAGAAAGAGTAATTGAGTTCGAAGCTGTTAATCCAGTAGAAATATTTGGAACAGAAAACAGCAACATAGATTTACTAAAATCCTATTTTCCGAAGCTAAGAATAATTGCACGGGGCAACACCATTAAAATAATGGGTAGCGATACCGAAATGGATAGGCTGGAATTAATTGTACACAGCATGTACAAGTTTTATCAGAAATACAACCAATTGCACCCAAAGGATATTGAAGCCATGATTGCCGTAGATGGCGGTAGTAAGCCAGATGAATCTGACAATGCAGTTATTCTGCACGGTGTTCATGGTGAGCAGATAAAAGCCCGTACTCCAAATCAGCTGGAAATGGTTAAGCAGATTGAGACACACGATATGTTGTTTGCTCTTGGTCCTGCAGGAACTGGAAAGACATACACTGCAGTTGCATTAGCCGTAAGAGCTTTAAAAGATAGAGAAGTAAAAAAGATAATTCTAACCCGGCCTGCTGTAGAAGCTGGGGAGAATTTAGGTTTTCTTCCCGGAGACTTAAAAGAGAAATTAGACCCTTATTTGCAACCTTTATACGATGCACTTCGAGACATGATTCCCTCAGAGAAGTTGAACGACTTTATTGACAAGGGAGTTATACAAATTGCGCCACTTGCTTTTATGCGTGGCCGTACTTTAGATAAAGCTTTTGTTATTCTCGACGAGGCTCAAAATGCCACCGAAAGCCAGCTAAAAATGTTCTTAACTCGAATGGGGAAATCGGCGAAATTTGTAATTACAGGCGATCGTACTCAAATCGATTTACCTCCCAAACAAAAGAGCGGTTTGATTCAAGCTTCTGAATATTTAGAAGGAGTAGATGGTATTGCGTTTATCCATATGACTGGGGCAGATGTTCTGCGTCATAGATTGGTGCGCAAGATTATCGATCGATATCAAAAATTTGAAGAAACATCCACTGATAATTTAAAAAATTAGAATTGAACGAATCATTGGAGTTTGGAAACAATGTTTTAGAATTTGTAATATATTTTCACCCTTCGTCATTCCCGAGAAATCGGGAATCTCTTTTTGAAGTGAGATTCCCAGTCGAGCTGGGAATGACGAACTAGGATAATAGTAACTTTTAAAAAGAAATACAATGAGTAACACACTCGGAACTACCAGCTTCAATTTTCCTGGACAGCTAAATCATTACAAAGGAAAAGTACGAGAGGTTTATACCTTGGAAAACAACCTGGTAGTTATGGTAGCGAGTGATCGTATATCGGCTTTTGATTATGTATTACCAAAAGGCATTCCTTACAAAGGGCAAGTGCTGAATCAGATCGCTGAGTTGATGTTGGACGCTACTACTGACATTGTTCCGAATTGGAAAATGGCAACTCCAGACCCTAGTGTGACGTTAGGAAAAACCTGTAAGGTGTTCCCGATTGAAATGGTGATACGAGGTTATTTAGCGGGGCATGCATGGCGTGAATACAAAGCTGGAAAACGCATTTTGTGCGGTGTTGTAATGCCTGATGGCATGAAAGAAAATGATAAATTTCCAGAACCAATAATCACCCCAGCTACCAAAGCAGAGGAAGGGCACGACGAAGATATTGCTAGAGAAGAGATTATCAAACAAGGCATTATTTCGGAAGCTGATTATGTGATGTTGGAAGAGTATACACGTCAACTTTTTCAGCGTGGAACAGAGTTAGCTGCAGCGAGAGATTTAATTTTGGTAGATACCAAATACGAGTTCGGCCGCGATGCTGAAGGCACTATTCGTTTGATTGACGAGATTCATACTCCAGATTCCAGCCGCTATTTTTATGCAGAGGGTTATGCAGAACGGCAAGCCAAAGGCGAAAAGCAAAAGCAACTCTCCAAGGAATTTGTACGTGAATGGCTCATGGAGAACGATTTTCAGGGTCTTGAAGGGCAAACTATGCCAGATATGCCCGACGAGTTTGTAACGCTGGTTTCTGAGCGTTATATTGAGTTGTTCGAAAACATTACGGGTAAAGCTTTTGTAAAAGGAGATATTTCAGGGATTGAAAGTAGGGTGGAGAAGAATGTGCTGGGTTGGTTAGCTGGCTAAACGTGCACTAATTCAAGTGTGGCATTGAAAAGTTTTAAACTCCAAATTAGTGGAGTTCCTTTTTTTTATTTGCTCAATTTAATTTTTCAAATTCTAAACAGGTACCTTCTAACTGCTATTCTATTCCAACATTCCTCGTGTTCTATTTTTTGTGCTGCTTTTATTGAGAGGTATTAGAGTTACAAAAGCAAGACGGTTTATTTTAGAACTTCAGTCGAAAGTGTTGATTCGCTTTTATTTAAGTTGTTTTCTTTCTTTTCTTCGGGAGAATTTAACATGCAGAGTAGAGCAGTTAAAACCATTGCTATCGTTAAAATTAGTTTCATTTTTCTCATATTCTTTTAGGTTATGCCATATCTAAAAGACTAATTTCACTTATTCTGCGTACTAAATTGTACTTTTCAGGCATAATATTATTCCTCATAGGCATAAAATGATTCCAAAAGATGTTGGCTCTATAATTCTCGCGCTCCGGCTCGAGAAAGATATTTCCCAATCCTACCTTGCTGAAAAATGCAACTGTGTTCAATCTACCATTGCTCGAATAGAAAGTGGAAAACGAACTCCGAGTTTGACGATGCTCGATACTATAGGTAAGGTGCTCGCGGTAAATTTAATTGCGTTATTTGGTGATGTGCATAAACCTAAACCGATTGCTACTACTCAAGGTTTAGTGGAGGAAATGCAGCTGTTTGTGGTGAATGCAAATCGAATTATAGAGCAATTGAATACTAGAAATATGGAGCTAGAAAAGGAAGTTAAAGCGATTAAGGAACGCTTAGTAATGGATTAGTTAGCCTAAGTTTTTAAAGGACGCTAATAAAGTGGAGCGAGTTTTAAAACTTGCCTATTTAATTGCTGGCTGAGGCGCCATTGCTAGTGCTGTTTTATTTTTATTTATCACAATAAGACAAGACCAAACGACCCACCAAGCATCTACTCCAAAAGTGATTTTTTGCAAAAACGGAAGGTAGTAGAATCCAATTTTAGTCTCAAAAATAAAGAAGACAATTATGCTCAATGTGTAACAGAGGTATACCAGTTTTTTCAATCCTTTTTTGTTGGAATTCTGTAATTCAATGAAGAAGGGAATTAGTGCAATAGTGCCTAGAATGCCAGTAATGGTTACAATTTCATCGTGATAGTCGGTATACATAAAAATAAAAACCGTCATGGTGCTTACCCCAAAAAAGGCAATCAATTTTGTATTTCGGTTTTTTATAGGGAATATCTTTGGCAAGACATAGAAGAAGGAAATCATGGTAAGGCTCAGAATTAAGTGCGAAATGATTGCCAACAACCGCGCGTGATTTGTAATTCCACCAGGTGTGATGGGATGCATCACATCGCACAAAAAGTTGTGAGAAAAACTATAACCAATAGCATTGGGATAATTAAATGAACCACCAGGATAGTCTGCAGCGGCAAACGCAAAAACTAGGACATATAAAGCTAAGCCGACAATTGGAAAATAGGGTAAATAGTTATTTTCGAACTTATTCATTTATATGGACTTAGACATAATGAGACGCATTTGGTTCTATGCTAAATAAAATATTTTAGGGTACTCATTAATAGTTCGAAATTACAAATTCGCACTTTTAGAAGCACGCTTTAGTTTATCGTTTAGTGTTTTTCCAAGACCAGTATCGGGTAGTTTTTCAGCAATAATTAGATCTAATTTCATGCTATCTAGTCGATGCAAGGCGGCGTATAAATTTTTTGCAGCCTCGGTTAAATCTCCAGCTGTTGAAAGTACTTCTTGATGCTCAACAACGGTTTTTAATTGATGTTGAAACAACAGTACGCCTATTTTTTTATCTGAATGAGCCTTTAGGAGCTTTTCGATTTCATCTGTAACATAAGTAGTTGTGGCAGGGGCATAATGACGAGAAAGCATTCCGGGAGAAGCCGGTGAAGCATCATTGTTTTGATTTTTAACGATTACTCTTCCTATTTTATCTTCAATCTGCTCTAATGCCAAAGATCCAAGCCGATAAAGCACAGGTGTTTCATTTTCAAAACCTATAATAGTCGATTCAATACCTCTTTCACAGTCGCCGCCATCCAGTATTAGCTCCAAATGATTTTCAAAGTAACTGCGCACGTGCTTGGCATTTGTGGGGCTTATAGATCCAAAAGGGTTTGCGCTTGGCGCTGCAAGCGGGTAATCAAGCCGTTTTAAAAGTTCTAAGGTTAAAGGGTGATTAGGAACCCTAACCGCAACCGTATCTTTTCCTGAGGACACTGCATCAGAAATAATGGATTGCTTTTTTAATACTAGGGTCAATGGCCCAGGCCAAAATTCCAGTGCCAAGGTAAGTGCCGCTTCAGGAATAGCTTTAGCGACCTGATTTAGTTGGTCGGCAGTTGCTATATGAACGATTAACGGGTTGTAATGTGGCCTTTTTTTGAGAGCAAAAATCTTTTCAACTGCCTCAACATTATAAGCATTTCCTGCGAGCCCATAAACGGTTTCAGTAGGTATAGCTACAAGGTTATTGCTGTCTAAAACTCGCTTTGCTTCCGTTAGGTTGTCAGAGATCATGGCGCAAAGATTAGAAATCCTTCAACATGAACTCCTAACTATTTCTAATTTACTTGTTTATTCCAGTCAATTCTTCAGAGATAGTCCAAAGTTTAGGCTACCGTGTTATCTATTTTTTTCTCAGGGTGTAGAAAGCCATTCCATTTCTCGACTTAATCATCTTTCCTTTTTTAGACAGTTTCCATTTGGAATGAAAAGAACGCAAAGCGTTATGGTCTGTTAGCAGAAGATGGCTGTTTTTTATTTCCCAGTTGCCTTTAACATCAACTGGTGCATGTGGATTTGAAAAATCTTGGTAAGTGAAGGTATTGTCTTCATTCAGTATAAATTGAATTTGCGATGGATCATCATCACAAACTCCATAAGTTCCTATAAAACTTGTTGTTTTTTCGCTAGAAAAGGAGGATAGAATTAGCACTGCACTGGCGATCAATAAGGTTTCAATTGCTTTTTTCATGGGTTTTTTTAAAGGTGGATGGAAAATTGACCAAACACTTGATGAAGATAAATTAAAGATATTGAGTAGAAAGCAAAGTGGGAATTATTAATAAACGCTCCTTGTTTATTTAAAGTTTACTCAAAGCGTTTTCCAATAAACTTAGAACTCAGCAATCGTGCAACACCCATATAGTTGAGGGTAAATAGTATTTCATCTCCAACCTTATATTTCCTTTTCCCCTCATTGGTACGATTTTTATCCAAATCAACTACCAGCATATCAGAAGTAATACCTACAAAGGATAGACTCGAGTCTTGAGCTTCTATATCTTCTTTTGCGACGTCGAGTAAGCCAAAATCTAGAATGGCTTTTACCGAAGTTTCGTTGATATTTTCTTCATCAAATTCGGCTGTGTGCCCAATGTTAGCATCGCTTATTATGCCTTCAGGCACAATCTTCTTTTCTTCTAACTCAATAATATTCGCCGAAAACTCAAATGTGTCGGTGTGCAACCCATTAAACTGTTTGTTATCTAACGGACTTAGTCCGAAAAATGCAGCTTCGCCTATTCTAAAGTGGTTAATTTCTTTGGGTAAAGTGCCCATTTCTATTAGGGTTAATGTAATAGATGTTCCACCAGAAATATATTTCAATTTTTTATTGAATTTGGCTGAGATCAACTCTTTGTATAAAGCCAATTGGAGCAATTTATCGTAAGAAGGTTCTACGCCGTACATGCAACCCAAGTTAGAGCCAATACCGACGACTTCTATATTAGAGAGCTTAAATACTTTTTCGTAAAAGTTCATGATGTCTGCGCGCTGCACTCCCTCGCGCAATTCACCCAACTCCACCATAATTATGATTTCATGGATCTTATCCATTTTTTTTGCTGCCTCATTAATAGCCTCTATGGTATTGAAAGAGCTGTTTAAGGAGATATCAGCATATTTCACCAAATCTTCGGCATACTCTTTTGCTGGAGGCTTAATGTAAATCGTTCTCATATTAGGATTTACCGCCTTTAAATTTTTCAAGCTGGTTATGCGTGAATCACCAACTGCGTTTATTTTTTCAATAACGTCATCAGTCAGTAAATTTTTTAAAAACTCTTTATCACCTGAAAACACTTTAGTAATCAAACTCCAGTGAATGTCGTGCTTAGCGAAAAAAGAACTGAGCGTCTTTATGTTTTCTTTAATTTTTTCGGTTTGTATAATCAATTCTGCCATAGGTATTTAGTTATTATTCGCGGAATATCTTGCGGGAAACGAGTGAGCAATTCGTAGTTAATCAATTGACTGAAATCGCTAAAAGATGATACCGAAAGCTCTTGCTCGTTCTGCTTTCCAATTAAAACTACCTCATCACCTTTTTTCACAGATTCATTTGATGTTACATCAACAGCTAGCATACTCATATTTACGGTTCCAACCACATCAAAGCGCGCCCCGTTAATAAGCACTTTGCCTTGGTTACTCAACGAGCGACTATAGCCCAACATAAAAACTAGGTAAGCAATAAATATCGATAAATCGACAATATGAATACCCATAGTTTATTTCTTCAAGCGCATTTCTAAATAAGGATTTGTAAACCCCATTAGCTCGTATAAAAATTTTGCTGGATTGTTAGCTTCTACATGAAGGGCAATATTTCCAGTAGCATGTTCAATAGCCTGTTTCATTATTTTTTTACCCAAGCCTTCGCCTCTATGATGTTTGTTTACAGCGACATATACTAAAATATTTTCTGGAATGTAACCACCCATACCTGTGTGGTTTATTACTACGGCACCCTTGATTTGACTTCCAGCATATAGACAAAGAATGAAACCACCAAATGAGGTAAACTCCTTCAGGGAATAGTTTATCGCTTTTTCAATGTCTTTTTTTGGATCCCCATATTCCTCCAAGTTTTCGAATAAAAAATTGACAATTTCAGATTTTTCAGCATCAGTTGGTTTGTTTAATGGGTCAAAGAGTCTTGTTTCAGTCATAGATAAAATTAGATTGCCCCCATAGTATAACAAGCTTAAGGAATAGCGATATATTTTATGGAGATTTAAGTAAAAACTTCAATTTTGAGTCAATTTTGAGCGATTTACGAATGTTTTGATACATTATTGACCTTTTTTTATTCAAAAACAGGAAAACAACTTCAAACTTCAACCTTAGAAATATTGACTGTTATTTGGAATGCGGAATTTTATTAATCACCTCTACATCGTGATTATGCAAAGTGCTATGAGACAAGATAATCGTTTCTTTTGAACCGTCATTTGCTTTTACTGCAAGGAGTTCAGTTTCATCAGCAGGGTTTGTCATGCCATCAAATCGGTAAGACCGCACAATATTACGGTCGCTTGGTAAATATTGTTTTTTTGATTGCAAGGACACAATGCAGCTGTTCTCAGTTTTAAAGCTCTCTTTTTACCCTTCTTTTGTGAGCGCATTGACTGAATTAGATAGTGTGCTAAAGTTGTTGTAATCCATAAACCTGAGTTTTTTATTTTGAATAGCTAAATTTAAAGTAAGCTTCTGGAAAAAGCACAAAATCTATTAACGGTTTTTACAAAATCAAATCGTTATTTAAAGGAATTTATAACCACCGAAACCAAGCTAAAAATGGGCTAGCCAATCATATAATCATTTAATGCCTCAATCATACCCGCAAGTAATTCCTTGTTTTCAGGATCATCCATTATGGCATCCTTAAGTTGGGTATTTACTTCAATGATCTCTTCGTCGGTAGGCGCTGTTTTAAAAGATTCGACAATGGTCAAACATTCTAATGTGACCATGTAATCCGATTTGATGGCTAAGTTTACGATTTCATCTAAAAATGGAAGCGCATCTAATCTAGATTGCCAAAAGGTTTGCAGAATAAAAACTCGAATACCTTCGTATTTTTCTTCGTTTAAAGCGTCTATGAGCGGTTGAGCAGCGCCTTGATCTTTTAAATCATTTAGCAGACTAACTACGGTACTAAAAACGTTGTCATTTTCTGTTGCAGCTAATAAATCCAAAATCGGTGCGATTAAATCGGGATGCCCGTTTTCTCGAAGTTTTTTTATCGCTTTTATCGTTTTTTCTTCAACGTTAGAAGTAAAAACCTTTCTTAGACTTTCTTCTTGTTTTGCTAGTTGTGCTTTAGTTTTTACCACTTTCATTAATTGTAATTTCTTGCACCAAAAATTGCACTTCCAACGCGAACCATGTTGCTTCCACATTCCACAGCCAATTGGTAGTCACCGCTCATGCCCATACTTAATGCTGTTAAGTTTGGGTTTAACTTTTGTTGCTTATGAAAAAAGGATTTTAGCCCTGTAAATTCTTCTTTTATTTGTTCTTGGTTTTCGGTATTGGTAGCCATTCCCATTAACCCAATAACCCGAACGTTTGGGAATTCACCGGCGTTTAGAGCGGAAAGTAAATCGCTTGCTTCTTCATAAGGAAGTCCAAATTTTGTTTCTTCTTTTGCAATGCGAACTTGAACCAGAATATCAATGGTTCTTTCATTTTGGCCGGCCCGTTTTTGAATTTCCTTAGTTAATTTTCTGCTGTCTACTGCATGAATTAAATGCACAAATGGTGCAATGTATTTTACCTTATTGGTTTGCAGATGTCCAATGAGGTGCCACTTGATAGCTTTGGGAAGTGCTTCGTATTTATCGCAAAGCTCTTGTACTTTATTTTCTCCAAAGTCATGGTGGCCAATTCCGTAGGCTTCTTCTATTGATTCATTTGGTTTAGTCTTAGAAACAGCCACTAAGGTTACTCCAGCGTTTAGACTATCTTTAATTTCTTGTAAGTTTTTTGAAATGCTCATATCGACTACAAAAGTCTTGATTTATTTAGAACAAGCAGCTTAAAAGCCGTTAAAGAAGGGGCTACCGAATTCTATCTAAACTTTTAATGAGTTTTTCATCCTTTTTGATTGCGCGCAAGGCAAGCACTAAGAATACGACAGCAGCAATAGGCAAAAAGCTAGCAAACGTATAGTTAACTTGGGGCAAAGTTCCTTCAAGAATTCCATCTGGCAAGGTGGATATCGCAAAGAAAACTAGACCAACACTAGCAAGTTGAGCTGCAACACTTAAGCTTACTAACCTAATTTGAAGGCTTCTCTTTTTGAAATTGAATATCGCGGAAATAGTAAGTAGAACACTAAAGAAAACAACTGCGCTTAGGCTCATATTTGGTGCTTCAAAAAGTACCGCATTTGTATCTTGATAATAGAGACCCATTACTTTCATAAAATACAAACTACCATTTACTTCGAAATTTGCAAAGCTTAAAAAAGCAAACAATACGGTAAGAATAACGGATACAAGCAAATAAACAGACTGAATGCGTTGAATCATAATTAATATTTTGATGCAAAAATAGCTTTCTCTATGCATTAACACTTGCTTAAGCATCTTAAAACTAGGCTTAGCTTAAGTACTATTCAACGAAGCGAATAGCGCAGTAGCATCAAATGGATTCTGGAAACTATTATTTTAATAAAAAAACTAAGTTTTGCTTCACCTTAATGGATTACACGCTGATTTAAACTGTTGACCGAAATGGATTTTTTACCATTTTAAACCAACCTAAACGATCAGAGTTTCGATAGAATAACCACACGACGATAGGAAGGTAAAACTCATTCAAGTTTTGCGGTAGAATTGCCCAAAATAGCAAGCAAAGAAGCAAGAGGGCGTTAATGCCATGCATCATCCAATTCAAAATTTTGACCTTGGGTGCAATGAGGTATGCTATTCCAAAAGGAAAGTACAGTGGCATTGCCCAAAGTATATTCCAATTTGGCCTTGTGCCATTGTGGTCTGTAATAAACCACAAAAAGAAAATAAGACAGCCAGCGACCCCTAGTGCAGTGTAGAGTAAACCATCAAAAGTGCCTATCAAAAAGCGAACTTTTGTCATTAGAATCAATTCGTGCAATATAATAAATGCGAGGAATAATACTATTGGATGAAACCAGTTGAACCCTTCCTCAACAAAAGGTCGAGCATCTACAATGAGTTTATTTTCCGACACTAATGAGATTTCGCCATCTTCGGTAATTATGGTTGCTCTATCAAATTCATCCATTAAATAATCCGGAAGAAATGTTTTAAGCTTTGGCGTACAAACTTTATCACAAGGTGTTCCCAGCCCAAGATCGATTCCAGCATCAGACCAAGGCATTTGGCGCAGGTAAAGGTCAATCATATTTCGAAAAGTCTTTTCCTTTTCTAAGGCCAAAAAATTAAATTTTAATTGACCTCCCAGAACATTTTCAAAAACCTCACGTGGTCTCGTACTGCAATTGTCGTAAAAGAAATCGTAGAGGTAGTAACTGTTCTCTGGCTTTGCATTATTGATGAGAAATTCAAATGCTTGCTGCTTCTGAGTAGAGTCCAAGTTTAAAATCTGTTCTCTAACCCAACGATTTTCGTATTGGTAGCTTGCTACAAAACCACTATATGGTTCAATTGCCAGACGGTAATTGAGTTTACCCATTGTAAACTGAAAGTAGAAATCTTCAGAAAAAGCAAAGGTTCCATAATTGAAAGCTGCATCAATATTTTGCGCTTGGTCTTTAATCCTTATGGCGGTATGCCCAAAAATAGAGTAGAGGTCATTTCCAGGTCCGCAGGTTAGCAGGCTAATTTTTGCGTCTGGCGATAAATTAATTGGTTGTGCAATAACTGGTTTAGATAAAAAAGTTACTACAATTAGTCCTAACAGAAAAAGGTGCTTCATTAGAATGGAGTATTGAAATCTGCTAACGTTGGAAATAGAATATCGCGCTCAGAGTGAATGCCGTTTTTTGTTGGCCAATCGAAGCCAAAAGAGTCGTATCGAATGCCTCCGTCATTTGTTGGGCTGTGCACTGTACTCGTTAAATATACCATGCAAGTGTTGTCTTCTTTTACATAAAACCCATGTGCAGTTCCCGTAGGAAGGTAAACTCCCTTTGCATTGTTACCGCTCAATTCCACAGTAATAAATTGTCCGTAGGTTGTTGAGTTTTTTCGAATATCAACTACAACGTCAATCAAACTACCGGAAGTACAATACACAATTTTGGCGTGATCATCCGGTGGTGTTTGAAAATGCATTCCCCGAATTACGTTTTTGTTATTAACGGAATAAAAACTTTCCTTAAAATCGGTTTCGAGTCCTTGCGCTTTTAGTTTTTCTGCGTGGAATGTTTTTACAAAGGCTCCACGGTCATCTCTAATGTTGAAAAAATCGATTTCAAAAACACCCTTAATTTTTGTTGGAGTAAAGGTGTTCATTAATCGTTAAAAAATTTAGCGATTTGGTTTTCAGTAAAAGCTTTAATACCTTCTTCAGCTTTTGATGCCTTATACCAAGCTATTGTTTCTTGAACCGCTTCTTTTGCGTTGTATTTTGGTTCCCAACCGAGTTCTTTTCTTGACTTATCAATATTTAATCTCAATAAACCTGCTTCGTGCAATTTGTTAGGATCGGCACTAACATCATAGTTTCCTGAGCCCCAACTTTCAATGGCTGTTTCGACCAATTCCTGAACATTCATTCTTTCTTTTGGTTCGGGACCAAAATTGTAGGCTTGAGCATATTTTACTGGCTCCTGTTCCATTTTAGCGCCGAGCATAAGATATCCATGCAAAGGATCTAACACATGTTGCCATGGTCTTACCGAATTAGGGTTTCTTACTAAAATAATTTCGTCTGCAATTAGCGCTCGAGCAATGTCTGGAAGAATTCGATTTTCACTCCAATCTCCACCGCCGATTACATTTCCAGAACGAACCGAAGCAATAGAAATTTTATGTTCATCGTATTGTTCTGGATTAAAGAAGGATAATCGATAACTGCTGATGGCTAATTCACAGCAGGCTTTAGAATTACTGTATGGGTCGTAACCTCCTAATGGCTCACTCTCTTTGTAAGGGGCTTCACGTTCTTGGTTTTCGTATACCTTGTCGGTAGTTATCATTATACCCTTGCACGGGTGATTCAAATCACGCAAGGCATCTAATACGTGCACAGTTCCCATTACATTGGTCTGAAAAGTTTCTACAGGATTGATGTATGAGTCTATCACCAATGCTTGCGCTGCCATGTGGAAAATGAAGTCGGGCTTGAATTTTTCAATTTCTCGGTGTAGTTTTTCGCGGTTTCGGATATCACCGATTACGCTTTCACAATACAGCTCGGCTCGAACCTGATGATACAAGGCATTGTGTTCTAATGGAGGCAAGGAATAGCCTTTAACCTCTGCGCCCAATTGCTTGAGCAGAAGAACCATCCAAGTGCCCTTAAATCCAGTATGTCCTGTAAGGAAAACTTTTTTTCCTGCGTAAACCGATTTTAGTTCTTCAAAACTCATTTTTTACCAATTTTTCCATTTAGGATTTTCATCCCACATTTCATTCAGCTGTTGATTGTCTCGAAGGGTATCCATGCATTTCCAGAATCCACCGTGTTTGTAGGCAACCAATTGATCTGCAGCGGTAATGTCTTCTAGCGGTTGACGTTCCCACATAATATCATCGGCATCATCATGCAAATAATCGAATACTTCAGGGTTTAAAATAAAGAAGCCCCCATTTATCCAAGCGCCATCTTCTTTTGGCTTTTCGGCAAATGCTTTTACGTTGTAATCTTTGTCAATTTCAATCATTCCAAAACGGCTGCCCGGTTGCACAATACTCATAGTGGCAATCTTACCATGCTTCTTGTGAAATGCAAGTTGATCTGCCATGTCAATATCACAAACTCCGTCTCCGTATGTAAGCATGAAGGGTTCGTTACCTAAATATTTCTGAACTCGTTTTAATCGTCCACCAGTCATTGTTTCTAAACCCGTATCCACTAAGGTTACTGTAAACGGCTCAGCGTTAGTCTCATGAACAGTTACATTGTTTGTTTGAAGGTCAACTGTAACATCTGAATTGTGCTTAAAATAATTTAAGAAATACTCTTTAATCATGTAGCCTTTATAACCCAAGCAAACAATGAATTCGGTGTGTCCAAATGACGCATACGACTTCATAATGTGCCACAAAATTGGTTTTCCACCAATTTCAATCATTGGTTTTGGTCTAAGGTGAGATTCTTCAGAGATGCGAGTGCCTTTACCTCCAGCAAATAGTACGACTTTCATAATTTATTTTAGTCCTAGATTAGAAGTAAACAAATATATCAAATTAGCTAGGTGAGCGGCTCTTATGCTTGCTGATTGGTGGTGTTAATTAGAGTCAAAGTTTAAATTAATGCGTATTCTATTTTACGATCATTTCCACCTAGGCCTAATCGAAGTTCAGGCGTAGGAAATCTATTCCTACTTGGGAACCCCTTCCGTCACGCTTTGGCATAGCACCTTCCCCGTTGGGAAGGAACTTGCAAATTGAATTTGGCTTAATTAAAAGAAACTATTGGTCGACCTAAAGCCTTAAGAAATGCATTGTAAACTTGAACCAATCCATAAACGTCCATCTTACAGTATTCGATTAGATTATCCAGCTCCTGTTCTTCGTTTCTGTCGTGATGCTCGTCGCACAAAATTTGATACAGTTGCGAAGCTGCCCTTCCTGACTGAACAGATAAGGAATTGTAATTATTTGAAGCATCTACAGCTGGAAGTACATGTTTCATAGACGATAACCCTTTCATTGCCGGTAAGTAAAATTGCTTGTTTCTTATTGGTATAGCAAGATCAATGATTTTACTAATGATAATTTCAAGTTCCACAACATATTCTGGAAACTCTCTGATTAAGCCTCTAATGACTTTTTTTTCTGTCATTGGGTCATACACCAAGATAGAATTCACATTACTGCACTTTTCAATTAAATGCAGTGCAAATTGCTTTCTTGGGTCTTTTTTAGGAGTTCCAATAAACGAATGAAAACTAGGGGGTTGGTCAATGGACTCACATTTATAAGCAGCAAATAAAAATGGGATGATTTGAAATGGTTTCACACCAATAAAAGGGGGTAAAGCCGGTAAATAAGCTTCAAAATCTAAAAACAAAACTGGAAACTTAATGTGGCTCATGAACTCAGTTAATCCAAGCTGATCCACATATTTTTCACCTTGGGTCTCAGATAGTAAACTACCAGCTTCGTACTTTGATTGCTGTAATTCGTTGATGGTTTGAATTCCATTGTTCCACCATTTAAACTTTGTTTCTCTCGACACTCGCCTGAGGTTGAAAACCGAATCTTTAGGCACATGTTTCCAGCAGTTAGATTTGAATTCACAGTTATAGGGACTTAGGCAGTATTCTCCAATGGGTATTTCAGGCGCTTGCTCTAGCGTTAAGGTTTTACGGAGTTTTATAATTGTAGCCTTAAGTGGCGCTTCGAGTTTATTTAGTGTCGGAAGTATATCTGTTTTTTTGAATAATTGATGGTGGTCTAATTTCTCAGCTCTTTTGTACTTATTGTTTATGGTAAGAAAATAGAAGTGAGAAATTTTAAGTCCAGATTCTTTTAAAGTATGCAGTTGAAAAGTTGCTTTTTCTTTACTGTTATCAGAAACTTTGGTTGATGACTTGACGATGAACGCTTTCCATGAACCCGATTTGTTTTTTTGCAAATAGTGAATGTCGCACATCAAATCATTTCCATAAAAAGAAGGGTTCGCCAAAACAGTTTCTCCATTTTCAATCGCCGCTGTTGTTGCTGCCACTGAAGCATCCCAATCTTTATTTTCTTCTAAACTTAAACGCGCGCACAAGAAAGGCTCTGTTTGAAAAAGCTGTGCAGCAGCATCGACCAGTTGATTGGAAGCCAGCTTAATGAGCTTTCCTTCATTGGGGAGGCTTCTCGTGTTTTTTGATCGATTTCTATGCAACCAAAGCGACTTGGAACATCTCGAACCACGTCCATAAGATGAACGACTAATTACTTTTTTAAAATCAATCAATTTTAAGTTTTCTCTTGTTGGCAAATTAATCGAATTTTTAATGGCGTCTTCTGAATTACTGAATTTATTCTATGTTATTTCGCATCAATTATAAAACCCCATTTTGAAACAAGGAAACGCCGCAAAATTTTTCATTTTCGTAACCATTTTGGTTGACGTTATTGGCATAGGAATTATCATTCCAGTGGTTCCTGAACTTATCGTAAGCCTTGATGGCGGCAGTATGAGTGATGCTGCTATTATTGGGGGCTGGTTAACATTTGCGTTTGCCATTATGCAGTTCCTTTTTGCCCCTGTAATGGGAGGACTTAGTGATCGTTTTGGTCGCAAGCCAGTTTTGTTAATGGCTCTTTTTGGATTGGGTTTAGATTATATTTTTCACGCTTTTGCGCCAACTATATTTTGGTTATTTGTTGGGCGTTTTATTGCTGGAATTTTTGGAGCAAGTTTCACGGTTGCTTCAGCCTACATGGCAGATATTAGTAAACCAGAGGACAAGGCTAAAAACTTCGGGTTAATAGGCGCTGCTTTTGGTTTAGGTTTTATTATCGGACCGGTCATTGGCGGAGTAGCAGGGCAGTGGGGAGTTCAATGGCCATTTTTTATTGCCGCTGGATTAAGCTTGCTAAATGTATTGTATGGGATTTTCGTAGTACCAGAGTCCTTGAAAAAGGAAAACCGAAGGCCATTTAGTTTTAAAAGAGCAAACCCAGTGAGCTCTTTGTTAAACCTTAGGATATACCCTAAAATTATGGGCTTAGTGTCAGGTTTTTTTCTAATCTACCTCGCTAGTAAGTGTGTAGAGTCGGTTTGGAGTTTTTATACCATGTATCGTTTTGATTGGGATACAGCCCATGTTGGCTATTCTCTCGGTGTAGTAGGCATTTTGGTGACCATTGTACAAGGTGGACTGATCGGAAAAGTGGTCAAGACTTTTGGAGAACACAAAACGATTTTTATCGGTTACATCTTTTGGATTATAGGAATGATTTTGTTTGGGTTGGCAAGCGAAGGCTGGATGATGTATTCCTTTATTGTGGTGTATTGTTTAGGTGGAGTAGCTGGGCCTACGCTTCAAGGTTTAATTAGTAATGAGGTTCCAGACAATGCACAAGGAGAGCTGCAAGGGGCATTAACGAGTTTGATTAGCGTTACTAGCATTATAGGCCCTTTATTGTTTATGTGGATTTTCGGAGTTTTCAGTGGGGTAGATGCACCATTTCATTTGCCTGGAGCTTCCTTCTTTTTGGGCGCAATCATAGCTGGAATTTCTATGTTTTTGGTGGTTCGAAGTTTAAAGAAAACCGCTTAGAATTAATCTATACGTATCGATTTTCCATCCAGTGAAGTAGTATTTTTCAGTTCTTTGTATTCTCTAATTCCTTCTGCTCCTTTTTTATTAGCCCACATTTCAAGTGTATCCCGGTCACCTTTATATTCATAGAATGGAACACCGAAGCCACAAGAGTTTTGAACTAAATCAACTTTTAAACTTAAGATTTGACGACTTCCAGATACAGCCGGGAATAAACTGATATACTCGTTCCAGTTTTCATTTGAAGGCAGAATAGCTTCTGCTTTTCCATACAATCTTAAAATATTCGGAGGCCCTTCAAAAGAGCAGAACATAATGGTCATTCTTCCATTTTCATCTACATGAGCTTGAGTTTCATTTCCGCTACCGGTGAGGTTTAACCAGATAACATGATTTGCGTCGATTACTCGAAATGAATCAATTCCTTTTGGAGAAAGATTTATGCTACCAGAATTTGGTGCTGTAGCTACAAAGAACATTTTTTGATTGGCAATAAAATCCTGTTCTTTCTGACTTATGTGATCTAATTTTCCCATGAATAATTCTGATTCCTGCTAAGTTCAAATAAACTAATTTTTGGATAAGGTTATGGTAAACTCTGCACCTTTATTTTGTTCCGATTTTAATTCGATCGTTGCATTTATCTTGTTGCAGATTAGTTTTACTAAATATAAGCCTAGGCCACTGGATTTTTCATTATGAAGAGGGTTAGCACTTAACTTTTGGAATTTTTTGAATATGTTTTGTTGATCTTCCTTACTAAAACCTTGGCCTTGGTCTTTAATAGTTATTAGTACATTATCCTTTGTCTCAGAAGCATTGAGCTTCACAGTAGTTCCGGAAGGCGAAAATTTAAATGCATTTGAGAGTAAATTTCTTATAACACTTGTAAGCAGGTATTGGTGTATGTTTATGACCGTAGTAATTGAATATACCTCAAACTTTATATTAGTTAAGGCAGATTTACCCTCAAATTCCTGCATTAATTCATCAAATACGTCGTGAACATTTACGGGAGACTTTACCGTACTCAAATCCTTATTCTCTAGTTCATAAATGGCCCATATGTTATCTACCAAACTTAATCCTTGAGCACTTACTTTCTGCATCTCTTTAAGCAATTCCATTGTGCTCTCGTTTAGATTTTCATTATCGTCTTCAACAAAATCGGCAACGGTTTTTAAAGCTGCCATTGGAGAACGAATGTCATGAAAAAGTATACCCATTAAGTTATCTTTATCAGTGACTAGATCGTCTAGTTTTTTATTTTTATTTTCTAGGCGCGATAACTCAATTTGAATCGACGATCGTTTTGTGATGAAGCTACTTCAGAACTCGTTAACAAAGCGTTGAAGAATGGAGCTGCTTTACTCAACTATTCTCCTTAGTTTTTTATTTCTTTACGCTTCAATAAAAAAATTATGGAAGAGGTAATTTCGGATATTCCCATTTTTACAAATGACGCTGTTGTTTTTGGCATTCTTATAGGGCTTTTGCTGGCCATTTTCAAAGCTGCCGAGAGTTCGACGTTCAGCGGTTTTTTTAAAGTTATACCCGCGCTGCTGTTGTGTTACTTTTTACCTTCTGTTTTTAGCACTTTGGGCATTATTTCTCCAAAGTGGATAGATATGTCTGCGGCAATTACGGCATTAGGCGAGAGTGGCTACGATATTTCTGGGATTACCAATTTTAAGGAATTAAAGAATTTCGTCTTAAACAATGATGTTAATCCAGACTTGATTAATCCATTCATTGGAAGTTCTAAAATCTATTTTGTTGCTTCTAGGTACTTGCTGCCAGCCAGTCTGATTTTGTTGACATTGAGCATTAACCTTAGGGAGGTATTTAAACTGGGGCCAAAGGCATTGATTATGTTTTTTACCGGAACGGTTGGGGTGGTCATCGGTGGACCAATGGCTATTTTACTGTTTTCATTTGTTGCACCAGATGTTGTGGGTGGAGCTTCGCCAAATGAAGTATGGAGAGGAATGACTACCGTTGCAGGAAGTTGGATTGGAGGAGGAGCTAATCAAGCTGCAATGTTTGAAATATTTAAAGAGGGTGAAAAAAACTTGATTTCTGGAAGTATGTATTCCATGATGATTACTGTCGATATCATTGTAGCTGAAGTTTGGATGTTCTTCCTTTTATTAGGAGTTGGAAAATCAAAAAAGATTGATGCCTTTTTCAAAGCCGATGCCAGCTCAGTAGAAACTTTAAAAAACCATATGCATGAGTTTAGCCAGAAAATTGCACGTATCCCAACTTTTACAGACTTAATCGTGATACTTGGAATAGGGCTGGGGTTTGCAGGACTTGCCCACATGCTTGCTGATGTAATAGCGCCATTTATTAAAGAAAACGCACCCTACTTGGCCGAAACATTTAGCCTTGGATCTGGCTTCTTTTGGTTGATTGTTTTAGCGACCACTTTTGGTATTATAATGAGTTTTACAAAAGCCAGAAACTATGAAGGTGCAGGAGCTTCTAAAGTAGGGTCAATTTTCATTTACGTTTTGGTGGCTAGTATAGGTATGAAAATGGATGTTATGGCCATTTTTGATAACCCAGCTATATTTTTAGTCGGTTTAACTTGGATGTTGGTTCACGTGATACTGCTAGTTGTGGTCGCTAAGATCATACGTGCGCCATTTTTCTTTCTAGCAGTTGGTAGTAAAGCTAATATAGGTGGTGCTGCAAGTGCGCCGGTGGTAGCAGCAGCATTCCATCCTTCATTGGCTCCAGTAGGAGTTTTGTTGGCCGTTTTGGGTTATGCTTTTGGAACCTACGGTGCGCTCATTTGCGGTTACTTAATGCAGGCGGTAGCTCCTCTTTAAAATAAAATGATATGAATTGGTTTACTAGAATAATAATATCCTCGGTAGCAGTGCTAATTGCAGCCTACATTTTGCCCGGAGTTAACATAGATAATTTTTGGACAGCAATTGTGGTTGCCATTGTGCTGTCCATTTTTAATGTGGTGGTAAAGCCTTTGTTGATTATCCTCACCCTGCCCGCAACTATTCTAACTTTTGGGCTTTTCCTATTTGCCATAAACGCGCTTATTCTTCTTTTAGCGGATTATACCGTTGACGGTTTTGAAATTGACGGATTTTGGTGGGCAATACTATTGAGTTTCTTACTCTCCGTTCTTAATAGCTTAATGGGAAATAAGGATAAACCGAATACTAAAAAAGAGTTGAATTGAAAAAACTACTGTTACTACTAATAGGAATTGTTGGGGGTATTGCTGTACAAGCACAGGATACTTTGTGTTATTTAGACGATATTAATCGATTCCCAAGAGAGCGATTTGTAGACTTTCAAGACATGAATCTGATGATTAGTTTTCAGCCAGATTCTGGGAAAGTAATGGGTAGTGTAGTTCATCGATTTAACGTGCTTCGATCAAACGTAGATTCTTTGTATTTAGATGGGACCAATATGACTATTGCTTCAGCCAAATTAGATGGCAAATCGGTGCGCTATGAAGTATCCAAAAAAGGAATTATATTTCGTTTTGACTCGGTATTAGCACTGAATTCTGTGCATAGACTTTCAATTGATTACTCTGCAAAACCAAGAAGAGGAATGTATTTTATTGGTTGGGATGACCCTACTGGAAGATGTAGAAAACAAATTTGGACACAAGGGCAGGGGATTGACAATAGAAACTGGGTGCCGTTATTCGACGATATGTCCGATAAAATCACCACAATGATTGGAATCACTTTCGATTCTAAATACAAAGTGCTTTCAAATGGAAGTTTGCTCACAACCTCACCCGACGGCAAAGGAAATACTACTTGGTTGTATCAAATGAATAAACCGCATTCGCCGTATTTAATGATGATTGGTATTGGAGATTACGCAATAAGTAAAGAGCGATCTACGTCAGGCATATTGTTGAATCAATATTATTACCCCGATCAAAAACAGACTTTAGAACCGACTTATCGATACTCGAAAAAGATTTTTGATTTTTTGGAAACGGAAATTGGTATTCCTTATCCTTGGTTGCGCTATTCGCAAATCCCGGTTCAAGACTTTCCATATGGAGCGATGGAAAACACCTCGGCAACGGTTTTTGGCGATTTCTTTTGTGTTGATGAAAAATCGTTTAACGATGCAAATTATGTCTATGTAAACGGTCATGAACTGGCGCATCAGTGGTTTGGTGACTTAGTAACAAGTCGCAGTCCTAAACACCATTGGTTGCACGAAAGTTTTGCAACTTACTACCATTGTTTGACGAGCGGACAGGTCTTTGGTGATGATGAGTTTCGCAAAATGATGTATGAAAATCAAGTCGCTGCTTTAACTGCTGGACAAAACGATTATAGAGGTGTTGGGCATTCGCAAGCAAACAGCAGTAGGCATTATTTGAAGGGCAGTTATGTGCTTAAAATGTTGCGTTACGTAGTTGGTGATAAGGAATTTAGAATGGGACTGCAGAAGTACCTAAAAGACCACCAATATGAAAATGCAAATACACAAGATTTAATCGACGCTTTTCACGATACTACAGGTCAAGAAATTGCTTGGTTTATAGATCAATGGGTAAGTAAAGGTGGAGAACCACATTTGAAAGTAGAGTTCAGCAGCAACAAAAAAGAAAGTAACTATACCTTTTTAGTGGAGCAACTTCAGGATACTACTCCCTTAGTGGCTACGTTTAAAATGCCCGTTTGGGTAGAAATTTATTTTGAATCGGGCAAAAAAGTAAGAAAGCAGTTTTGGTTGGAAAACCAAAAGGATACTTTTCAGCTTGAAATGCAAGGAAAGGAAAAAATCAGCTACGTTTTGTTTGATCCGAATCAGGAAATATTGAAGCAAATGTATTTTACCCGGCCAACAGATTGGCTGATAAACCAAGCAATGGAAGCAGATAATATGATAGACCGTTTTGAAGCTTTGCTTGCCTTGCGTTCGACATCAATTAAGAAAAAAGAACAGGCATTGCGAAAGGTTTTCTCGAAAGAGCAATATTATTATACCCAAGCAGAGGCATTAAAACAGCTAATTGATGCAGGGGTAAACGTAAAAAAGGAAGTAAACTGGATGGTGGAAAAAGGCAGCCCTCAATTGCAAAAAGCAGTGCTGTCCAATTGGGCCAATATACCCGCTGAATATGAATCGGCTATTACTGCATTGTTATCGGCTAAATCTTATGATGTAATTCAGATTGCCTTGATTCGTGGGGTTATGAATTTTAAGGAGAATACGGATTATTATATAGAACAAACTAAAAATGTGGTCGGCACCAAAGGCAAGAATGTCAGAATTCAATGGTTGGAGATAAATGCGGGAAAAACCAAAGCCGAAGAATCGTATAAGGAGTTGGTGGACTATACTTCCAATTCCTTTGATTTTATAACACGTCAAAATGCAATTGGAGCACTAAAACGCTTGAATTATTGCAACGAACAGCTCATTACCAACCTTTGTTTAGGCGTGCAGAAAGCAAACTGGAAATTATCGAAATCTTGCGGTTTATTGATACGACATTTTTACAATTCTGATTACAAAGAATTAGTAATCAGTGCGGTAAAATCCTTTGAAACTACTGCAGAACAAAAAACCAGAATTGAACGATTTTTAGAGGAAACGAAGAAATAATTAATGCTTGAATTGAACAAAATATATTTGGAGTCATGCCTAGATGGCTTGAAGAAAATCGATGACGATTCGGTTGACTTAGTGTTTACCGACCCCCCTTATTACCAGTTTAGAGCCAAGAACGTTAAGGCACTGAAAAACCACAAAGATGTTGTTACGGAGTTCGAGTTTGACGGCTATAGGTCGGAAGAAGAATACTTGCAATTTTTGGAAGAGGTAATGATGGAGTGTTATAGAGTCACAAAGCCAGGAGGAGCGGGATATTTGTTTTGTGGCGATGATTTTGTTTCTTACATCAATAGAATTGTAGAAAAGGTGGGCTACAACTTTAGGAAGGTAATCCATTGGCATAAGACAAATCCATTTCCAGCAATTTACACGCGAAAGATGTACGCTAATTCTATGGAAATGATGGTTCATTTTAGTAAAGGCACTCCGAAAACGTGGAATCACAAGCACGTAAATGAAATGCACAATTTTATTCAAACGCCAATTTGTATGGGTAAAGAACGCACCAAACACAAAACTCAAAAGCCCTTGAAGGTTTGTGTTCCGTATCTGGAAATTAGCTCGAATGAAGGGGATTTGGTGTTGGATCCGTTTATGGGTTCTGGTACAACTGCTGTAGCCGCTAAAAAGCTTAAAAGAAACTTCATTGGATTTGAAATGAATCCAACCTACTTAGAATTTGCTGAAGGACGCTTAGCTGAGGTTTAGTTCGATTTACAATTTATACTCTCTTAGTTTTAGCCCAATAGCTGCTAACAAATCAAAAGGTAAACTAACCCCGATGGTGTCCCATACTTTTGTCGCTGTTTTGTTATAAGCTTTGATATACCGTATCTTATAGCTGATTGAATCTATAGTTGTTTCAGCCAGTAAACTCCCGTTTTTACTCGGGTTTTGAGCTATTAGTTCATCGATTTTGGACTCAATTATTTTAGGCAGTATATGTTGCTGAAACGCAATTATCAGTTCCTTTTTATTTATCCAAATTAAGCGAGTAGGGAAGAAGTAGGCCAGGTGGTCAGCAGCACTATTGTGCATCCAACCTTTAGTCGCAGGATACATGCTGTAGAGTTCAACATAAAGGTCGTTGTAATCAACATCTCTAAATTTTTCGGATACATTGGAATGCCTTCCCCAACCATACAGTTGCGCATCTATGTCGGCTCGCTGAAATTCCATGTCCCGTCCACTTTCAGTGTCGAAACGAATTATTTTTTCTACTTCAAAAACATGGGTATAAAAAGCATCAGCAAGGACCGCTTTTTTGCGTTCAACTTTTAAGCTTTTCCAGAAGTTATGTGGGCTTTGGCCAGCCAAAATTTAGTTCATTGTTACCACACCGGCATTTTTCTTATAAACTGCAAGCTCTTCTTCGTATTCACTTTCGTCAATTAAAACTCCATTTTTATAATAGTCGTAAAAAAACCACCATTCTCTTTCTTGCACGTATTCGGTAATTTTATTTTTATGTAGTATTTTGTCTATTTCTAATTGATATACACCTCTTCCAGAAGTACTGTGCTCGACTCTAAATCTAAAATTAAGATCAAAAATACTATCCGTTGAAATTGGAGGAAGTTTGTTATTTCTAAAACCTACTGCTTCCGCAACAATCTGATTTAACATTTGACGAGTTTCCAATGCTTTTATCATATTGTCATTTAAGGGTTCTTCCCGGGGACCAGTTACAGAATATCCGTCACTAAGTATTTGTTCCATATCGAGATTCATATCTCTCATACTTTTAGCTTTTTGTCCTCGAACGCCATTCATCATTCTGTGAAAATTGTTCATTTGAGTATTTGCAGCAGCTTGGCTTCTGTTTAGATTTTTTTGTGCTTGTCTTTCTGCACCAGCAGTTGTCACACTTGACGGAATATAGTCCTCATCTGAAACTGGCTTTGCGATGATTTGTTTAACAGCTAAACTTTGTACCTCTAGTTGAACAGACCCTTTTCCCTTTTCATCCTTTTCTTCTTTCTTAGGCGCAGCTTTTGGCTTAACAAATAAATTTGCCATAAAATCTTCCTCAACCTCGCCAACTTCAACAAATTCATTTTTGTCCGCATCAAATTTCACTCTAGAAAATGGCTTTAAAAATGCCATGGCGTTTATTTTGGCCTCTTTTCTATTTACGATTACCAAGTCTAAGTCTTTAACTTTTTTGTCGACTAATCGTTGGTTTGCTACTGCTGTTTTAGTGCTCACGGCGGCGTAAGATCGATAGTATCCATCTTCTTCGACAACAACTCTATAATCTTTTTGGTAAGCAAGTAAAAGCTCATAATTTCCTTTCTCATCCGACCGCACAGAATCTACCAGTTTTGCTCCTTCGTAGACCATAATCTTTGTTGAGCCAATAGTCTTTCCATTGGCGTCTTTTGTTTTACCTTTAACCGCCAGTTTCTGATTATCAGGAATAATTACCAAGGTTTTTGTAAACTCTCTTTGCACTTCTGGATCGGATTTCATCTCCATAGAACTTGGATTATAAGAAATTCTAGTCATGTCCTTTTTGAATGCTACAGGATTGGCGTCAAGATCATCTTCCTGATACATTTTTAAATTCGGAATCGCGATCTCTTTTTCTATTATAGCTTTTTTGTCTTCGACTTTAGTATCAACAGAAACTGTTGCGGTGTGATAACCTTTTTTGCTGAGTTCTGCTACAAAACTTTGATCAATAGGAAGTTCAATTTTGAAGTTTCCATTTTCATCTGTAGTTGCCTTAGTTACTTTTTTTCCGTCTTTTATAAAGTCAATGTCTATTTCGGCTAATGGCTCATTAAATTTATCGACAGCTTTTCCCTTCAAGGCAATAGTTGTTGGCAGTATTACTTCTTTAACTGTGTCAACAGGAGGTTTAGGAAGCTTAGCTAAAGGCGGTTTATACGCCATAACCGCATCCATAAATGACTCGTACACTTTGGTGTCCTCTACGAAAGCATCTTGTTCTTCACTAAAGTAGTACCCTGTAACATCCATGTCTTCCATAAGCTCAGCGGGTACAATCTTTCCATTTATTTCATCATCTTTATGCACTATAAGTGCAACAAGTCCACCTTGATTAATATCGGTGTTTTCCATTCCTTTCGGAACTTTAGTATCTATTTTAATACGAGTAGCGTGGTATCCTTCTTTCTCGAATTCCAAGTAATACAATTTATTTAATCCTAATTGCGCTGAAAATTTCCCCTTTTTATCCGTTAATATTGAACTTACCTCGGATTTATTTTCATTCAAAATTTTAACTCTGCCTTCAAAAATTTTGTCACCAGTTGCAAAGTTTATTAGTTGAGCAGAAAGCATAAGAAAGCCAGTGGCAACTGCTGTATCTAAAATTTTTCCGCCATCCTCTATTAATTTAGTCGCAAACTCAGACGAGGCAGCAGTATCTAAAATAAATAAACCAGCTGCTGGATCGTAATAAAATTTCTTTGCTGGTAGTTCAAAAGCATCCGAATTAATAGCGGCACTGTCTTCACTAATCAATTCAATGGGAACAATAAATTCTTTAATGCTATCCATTTCGTTCATGCCCATTTTAGTGTTGATGTCAACATACATAGGATGATAGCCCTTAGCTTTAAAATTTACACGAACCATCGACTGATAGGGTAGTTCTGCATTGTACTTAGGAGAGTCTACCTCATACGAAGCGTACAAAGCATCGCCATCAAGAACTTCAATTTCCATAGGGATTACGACTCCACCATTCTTGTCAATTAATGTACCCTTCATTAATAACCTTCGCTTTGAAACTGCTACAGCATATTCATAGTTCTTTCTTACCAGCTTATCAGCAGCGAAATTTTGAGTAACTGGATTAAACAAAATTTTATCCTCGTTAAGTTTTTTGACATTCTCCGTAATTCGTTCCTCTTCTGGTATAAGTATAAAATTGTGTTTAAGGTTATAATACTCCTCCTTATTTGCATTTGGAACTAGGCCTTCAATAGAAGCATTTGAGGGGTGGTGGCTATCACTAATAAATACAAGCTTAGTTTTACTCATTAAAGGAACTTCAATTTCATACTTCCCGTCGAAGTCAGTTTTAGTTTCCGCAATAATTCGACCCAAAGAATCAATAGCTTCAATTCTTACTTTTAGACTATCGGCAGTTGAGTCTTGAACCATTCCTGATAAAGTAAGTTTTCCAACATTAGGTTCGGTAACTTGATCGATAAAATTAAATGTATGGTCTAAATCTTCAATGAAAATTTCAAATCCAGAATTGTAGGCAACTAAAAGAAAAGGCTCAACTTTCGCTGTTTGTTTATTAAAATTTGAAGAATCATCCAATAAGGCTATTGACGCTTCGTAGTATAAGTTTTTATAGATTTTTGAATTAGGAACCTTAGTATCAAAGCTACCAAACATGGTAACATATCCTGGATGCTCAAAATAAACCCTTACTTTTTCATTGTAGTCCAAGGTAAATTTGAATTTACCTTTTTCATCCGTATAGTATTTGTGAAGTGTTTTGCGCCCGGTGCTATCAGTCACAATAACTAAAGCACTATCCAAGTCTTTATTCTTCTCATTTTTAATCCGTCCAGATACTTCGAGCTTCCCTTCCTCTACATCTACAGGGATTTCAGGAATAATAATAGAACTACTAAGTAGTAATAAGAAAATAGCTAAAATGCTATTGTATAGTAGTTTATTGATCATTTATTGCAATTACACCAAGTGTTTCAAAATTATAAAATTCAATGAGTAAGTGCCCTTTAATATGCAGACATTATTTGCCCGTATTTTTAGGGTCAAAATTCCAATCCCAAATTTTAATTTCTTCTTTCGTGTCTGAGTTAAAAAGCTTTGAGAATGTGGTTTCAATTCCTCCTCCAGGGCTAAAAGCTGGAGATTGAATGAGCTTGCCATTCGGATCAATTAGATAGTAAAGTGGAATCACTACAATATCATAGTCATTTTTTATTTTTTCGTTAGATCCCGCATAGAGCACTGTCCAAGGGTAGGAATATGCTTCCATGTGCTTGTCAAAACGTTTTTTCCGCTCATCAATATTCACACTAATAAATTCCACATTATCCATATATTTTGGGTGCAATTGTTTCATCACTTGCATAGATTTCAGGCAAGGTTTACACCAAGTAGCCCAAAAATCTAAATAGACATACTTACCTCTAAAGTCCTTTAATTGAAAAGCATCGCCGTCTACGTTGAATAATCCGAAGTTTGGTGCTTCGGCTCCAATACCTAGTTTTCTTAATCGTTCGAGATAGTATTTTGCTATTTGTTTGTTTTCTCTTGTATTTCCGGTTGTAGAAATTGTGCTTAGTACTTTATCAACCGCAACCGGATCGACTGTATTGTCATTTACAGCTAAGCGAAAAAGTTCTTTTACGATGATGATTTCACGCAAAGTGTCATTTTTCAGAAAATCATTGGTCGCTAAAAATGTACTTAATTCGTTATAATTCGCGGCTGAAATGAGTGTTTTTAACTGCTCGTTTTCTTTCGTTAACCGGTATCGGTTGAACCACTTATTATAAAAATCGTTTACAAGATTAGTATAGCCAACATTTTGATAATCAACTGGAACGGTAAGGCTTTTATTGTATACTTCTTCAAACGAATATTGTGCTTTGTACAACAAAGAGCCTATCACTGCGTCTGTATATTGTCTGAAAAATGAATTCTTGTTGTATAGATCATTTTTTGTCAAAACAAGCATAAAGTCTTGAACTATTGGTTTGGCTTTATGGTTAAGAAATGCTTTATAGTGCTTTTGTTCAAATGAGTCTAAACTCACATTTAAAAGGCCTAACGCGTTGTTGATTTTATCCTCATCTTCTTTTACCAATTTAGCTGGAAGATATTTGTCTTTGCTAAGAGGAGGGGCAGATAGGGGGTCAAATTTCCCCAATTGAACTGTGTAATTAGAATTTGGTGCGACGAAAAAATTACTGCGATAATCTTTAATTTTAAGTGCAATTAGGCGTGTCTGTTTAACATCGTATTCAAATGTAAAGCTGCCGTCACTTGCAACGGTGGTCTCGCCAACTAAAATTGGCTGTTGACTAAATAAATCGGTATAAAAAACCAATCTTATCGACTCTCCAATATAGTCTTTCGCAACACCATTCACTGTTGACGCAAAGTTGCTAAGTGCACTTAAAACAAATAAAAGGATGACTATAAATCTCATTTTTTTGGGAAATTGGTAGGAACAAAGTCAGATATATCTCCACCATTTTTTAAAATATCTCTGACTACTGTAGAGCTAATTGCTGAATGTTCAGGTTCACTAATCAGAAATATAGTCTCCAATTCTGGAGCCATTTTTTTATTCATAAGAGCAATGGTACGCTCAAACTCAAAATCCGCGGCAGTCCGCAGTCCTCTTAAAATGTGAGATGCCTTAATGGTTTTGCAGTATTCAGTTGTTAATCCGCTATAAGAGGCAATACTTATCTTTGGTTGACCCTCAAAACATTTTTCTAAAACTGAAATTCTTTCTTCAAGTGTAAAAAAATAGCTTTTGTTGCTATTGACTCCAATAGCCAGTACAATCTCATCAAATAAAGGCAGAGCGCGGTTAATAATCGCCTCGTGGCCAATAGTAATTGGGTCAAAACTTCCTGGAAAAACAGCCCTTTTCATTCAACAAAAGTACTTAATCCTCGTTGCTAGCATTAAAGAAGCTAAAATTCACGTGACCAAACTTCCTAGAAAAACGGAAATTAGGTACCATTTCGAAATTGTGTTCTTTTCCGTGTTCCAGTACAAACCAACCTTGCTTATCTAGCCAGTTGTTTGCAAAAACAAGGCTGGGCAAATGAACGAGCTCTGGCGACTGGTAAGGTGGGTCCGCGAAAATTAAGTCAAAAGGAGTTTCATTTTCTTTTTTAAGAAATCTAAAAACGTTTTGTTTTGAAACACGCATATCTAGACCTAGATCTTTTATGGTGCTAATTTGAAATGCTATACAATTTTTGTTTTGTTCCACAGAGAGCACGATTTCGGCACCTCTGCTGGAAAACTCTAATCCAATATTACCTGTTCCGCTGAATAGATCTAACACTCTAAGTCCTTCAAAATATATTTTGTGATCCAATATATTGAATAGACCTTCTTTAGCAAAATCGGTAGTCGGGCGAGTGGGGATATTTTTAGGAGCAACTAATCTCCTGCCTTTATATTTTCCTTTTATTACTCGCAAAGCAACAGTTGAAATGAAGAAAAATAGTTTGCATTTAACTCTTTTGGACAACCAAAATCATGCTCTTGATGCGCTATTTTGATATTTAGAAACCTTTTGATTTCAGCTAAATCAATCTCAGGTGCGTTTATATTTCCCGCAATATATGCGCTTATACTATCTTTATTAATTCCAAGTTGATCGAGCGCATACAGCGAGTAGTATAAGATATCTTCAGTGGTATTAACTTTAAAATGGTTGTGAAACTGAAGTACACCTTTCGTTTTTACGATTAACTCAATTGCATCGTCTTGAATTATTAGTAGCAGCATGTCCTTAGACTTTACCTGCATCGCGAAATTGAGGCTTAACTCTCTTGAAGGGTAAAATTCAGGTGCGTTGAATTTTTGTAATGCCCAAGCAGAAGCTTCTTCTGGAAGAATAAAAGCAAGTTTACCTAAATTGGAAGATTTAATGCGCATCATTTTACACGCTTCTTCAGTTATTCCATGCTCAAATGCGAAGATTTTTTGTATACTTTCATTATCAATAGCAGCTGGAAATAAGGTTACAAAAGGACTGTAGAAGCCCACTTTAGTTTCTAAGAAATCCGCACGTTGATAGGGAAGTTTTAAATAGGCTTGATTGCAAGACTCAGCAATAGATTTAGATTGCAGCAGTGGAAAACTATGATGCGAAAGAAAACTACGCTGGTTCTTCGAATAAGTGCTGAAGGAAAGCGTTTTTTCGGCAAAAAAAACAAGCAGCGATAAACTAGATTCTTGCGCCCAATTTACAGTTTCAACTGTCCAGTTATCCATTTGAGCGTGCGAAGAGATAGCGAATCTTATTTATTCTCCCCAGTTACCTGCGGTGCTTGGATCGTCCATTGATCCAACTTGAAGTACATCGTAAATATCGTAAGGAGCAGCATCTCTTACCTTAAAAACAGGAACTTTAACTCTTCCTCTTACAACATGTCCGGCATCCATACTAAAGGCCATTTTTGTGAATGGCACGAATGGAAGGGAATCGAGATTAAAAGGTACCTTTCTATCTGCTAAATATTCTTCATTGAAGATGGAAACACCAGCTGGTATAGCAGTTGTATCACGCTTTATAATTCCCAACTCAATTGCTTTTGCTTCGGTAAGTGTATCTGGTGCAGTCCCTACCGATTTAATTACCAATATTGAATCATTCTTCAAGAAATTCATCATAGTGTCAAGTCCACCGGTAAATTTACCGTACTTCTCTTTGTACTTCATTTGAACTTCACGGATATCTTTTAAGTTCTGAATAACATGAGCGTATCTTTTTTGTTTTTCTGCTTGAAAATCTAGGGGATCTTTAATCGCTTTGTAATCTACAAATGCCAATGCTATCGAAACAACTACAAGGGCCAATAAAATAATCATTCTTATCGATTTCGAAAAGAAATCCATTGCGCTTAATGTTGCTACAATTCCAGCTATTAGAATAGCAGCTCCTCCCAGATTAAACCAAGCAGTTTGGTCATTGGTTAAGCCAAATATCAATATAGCTAATCCAGCTACTGCTAAAACTATAGGGGCTATGGCATTTTTAAGTTGCATAAATCTTTAATTTTTTACTGTACGAAGCGCACAAACTTACAATTTTTTTTGAACGAAAATTCACTGGTAATAAATCCTTAAAACTCCCGTAACCATTGACGTAATCGTTAAACTAAAACATAGTAATTATCCTATTTTTGAACTATGCAAGGAACAGAGGTTCGCAACGAAATTTTAAAACAATTAAATCTAACGCCTACCCAGGATCAATTTAGGTTTATCAAAAGTTTTAGTGACTTTATAGCAGGAGAACTCAATGTTCAGGTTTTTATTTTGCGCGGATATGCTGGTACAGGTAAAACCACGATGGTCAATACGCTTGTCAAAGCATTGCCTCAATTAAAGTTGTATTCTATTTTATTGGCGCCTACAGGTCGAGCAGCAAAAGTGCTGACATTATACACTGGAAAACGAGCAAGTACAATACACCGCAAAATTTATCAAACAGTGGATCGAGGAGGAGGCAGTATAGGTTTTCGACTGGCGAAAAACAACGCCAAGAATACCGTGTTCTTTGTTGATGAAGCTAGTATGATCAATGGTAAAAGCCAACATCAAGGAGAAGGCTTTGGGCAAATGCATTTGCTTGCTGATTTAATTGATTTTGTGCGTGATGGTGAAAATTGTCAATTGGTGTTTATTGGTGATATTGCTCAATTGCCTCCAGTAAATGAAAAGGTGAGTCCAGCACTAAGTAAATCTTTGCTGCGCGGCCAGTATGGGTTGGATAGTGAAATGGTTGAAATTAGAGAAGTATTGCGGCAAGCGAAAGATTCGGGTGTATTGTTTAATGCTACAAAATTGCGAGACCAACTTTTTAATAATGAATTTACTCCGCAATTCGACCTTACTGATTTTACCGATATTCAAGCCATTTCGGGAGCCGAGTTATCTGACTTTTTGGAAGATTCTTATGGTCGTTCGGGAGTAGAGCAAACCTTATTGTTGTGCCGTTCAAATAAATCTGCGAATAAGTTTAATCAAGAAATTAGGCACCGTATTTTATTTCGAGAAGAGCGCATTGAAGGTGGTGATATGCTAATGGTGGTGAAGAATAATTATTTCTGGATTGAGGCGACGAGCAAGCCTGGTTTTATTGCCAATGGAGATGCCTTGGAAGTACTTAGCGTAGGTCAATTAGAAAATAAATATGGTTTTGAGTTTGCTACAGTAGAAGTCAGAATGGTCGATTATCCAAACGAAAAACCTATAAATGTAAAGGTCCTGTTGGATACCTTGTATGTTGAATCTCCCTCGTTACAGCAAAAAGACTTGGACAGGCTTTATAATGAGTTGATGGTGGAGTACAGTCATTTCAAAAACAAAAAGGCAATTCATTTTAAGATTAAAGAGGACCCTTATTATAATGCCTTACAAATAAAGTTTGCTTATGCTGTAACCTGTCATAAGGCACAGGGTGGACAATGGAAAGAAATTTATATCGATCAAGGGTACTTAAACCCAGACCATATGGGGGTGGAATATACGCGTTGGTTGTATACTGCAATAACTAGAGCAACTCAGCAGGTGTTTTTGGTCAATTTTAATCCCACTTTTTTTTCTGACTATGAATAAGAGTGATCTAAAATTGATTGACGATTTTTTACCAGAGAGTAAAGCTGTTTTTGAAACGCTCCTCAAAGAAGTAGCATGGGAAGAACGGGAAATAAAAATTTTCGGAAAAACGTATAACCAACCTCGGTTAATAGCTTGGCAAGGTGATTTGTCCTACAAATATTCAGGCGGAACTTGGCCAGCAAGTCCATTTTCAAAAACGGTACGCTTATTGAAAAATGCAGTTGAGATGGAAACAGGCGCAACTTATAATGGAGTATTACTTAATCTTTATCGAAATGGTAATGATAGCATGGGTTGGCATTCTGACAATGAAAAAGAATTAGGAGTCGATCCTATAGTTGCGTCGCTTTCACTGGGCGAGGATAGGGTTTTTAAAATTCGACCGAATTCAGAAAAAAGAAATTCAACTTCTTTAATTTTACACAATAATTCGCTCCTTGTAATGAAAGCTGGTTTTCAAAATTTATACGAACATTCAATTCCAAAAACACGAAAACCAAAAGGAATTCGGATAAATCTTACTTTTAGAAAATTATTTGAACATTAAGAAGAACTCATGAACTATGAAAAAAATAGTCATAACTACTCTATTATTTGGTGCACTAGTAAGCACATTTGCTCAGAATCGTTCTATAAAATTCATTAACAATTCTATGGATAAAGCTTTGGCAGAGGCTCAGAAAACTGATAAACTGATTTTTATTGATGCCTATACTACTTGGTGTGGTCCATGCAAGTGGATGGCGGCAAATATGTTTACCAACGATACCGTAGCTGACTTTTATAATGAAAATTTCATTAACCTAAAGCTTAATATGGAAAAAGACGAAGGATTAGAGTTCGCAAAAACTCAGTCCGTACGATATTACCCAACGCTTTTATTTATGAATAAAAATGGAGAGGTAGTTCATAAAAAAGTTGGTACCATGATAAAGCCTATAGAGTATGTTGATTTTGGTAAAAGCGCTAAAAATCCTAAAGGAAACTTAGTGGGAATGAATGAGCGATTTGTTGGTGGAGAAAAGTCTCCAGAATTTATCGAGGAATATTTAGAGGTCTTGTCAGGAGCTTATGAGCCAACAGATAAGGCTTTGAATGCTTATTATTCTGAACTTTCTGAAGACCAGTTTATAAATCCAAAAACAGTAGAGATTATAAAAATGTATGATAAATCGGTAGACTCCAAAGCAATGACTTACATTTTGAGTCATCGCGATGAGTTTGAGTCTGCTTACCCTGAAGAAATTGAACAACTATTGTACAAAAATCACCAGGCTTGGGTTATGGAGCAAGCAACTGGAGAACAATCGGATAGAAAAGAACTGGAAAAAAGAATGATTGCGGTTAAGAAGCGCAACATAATTGGCTGGCAAAAAATTATTTTGATAGCGGATTTAAGCGAACTGAAAAAGGAGAAACGAATGGAAGAGTTTTGCGAAATTGCTGCTGCTGATGTAGGTGAGTATTTTGCAGATGATAAGAATGCACTAAATAGTTTTGCTTGGACACTATTTGAAAACACGGATAACAAAGAATATTTAGAAGAAGCGGTAAAGTGGACCGATATGGTTATATCTGAAGAGCCTAACTCAGCGGTACTAGATACTAAAGCGAATTTGCTTTATAAATTAGAGAGAAAAGATGAGGCTATTGAAGCTCAAACAGCAGCGATTGAATTAGGAAAAGCAAACGGTATGAGCGATAATGCGTTAAAAGACTACAAGGAAACACTTAAGAAATTTAAAAAATAGAGCTTATTAGAACTCAGCAAATACAAGAATTTAAAAGCAATCAAATAGTCTATTTGATTGCTTTTTTTATAGCAATATGTTTAGTAAATGTATCTGTAGCTCAAGACACTACAGTATTATCGGTGAATAAAAACATTCTATTAATAGATGGTGCAAAGTACATGCATGCCAACCTTATTCTGGGTAACGATCATCAATTCGAAGGTAAGGTTACTTTTAATGAAGACAGCACCATTATGCGCTGTTTAGCGTGTAAATATTTTTTCCAAACTGGAAACATAGGTATTGATTTGGCCGAGGTTGATTTAGAAATGAATCCCTCCGCTAATACGGCCAAGGTTTATTTCAGGAGAAGTTATACCGAGACATTTATTATTCCCTCTAAACTGAAAATTCAAATCATAGAAATGGATTTTGATATTCGAAGTGATCAGCCTGCACTAATGAGTCCGCTGGTGACGGATGAGTTTTTGATTTTTGAAAGATGCCAATTGGTCTATTACAACGGCTATCAAGACAGTACATCTTGGCTTTCCAATAAGGTCAAGATCGACCTTAAAAAAGGAGATGTTTATATCGAAGGAGTTGAGGTGTTTAAACCCTATAACTGTGAAATAATAACTACAGATAAAGGGCTAAAGCTGGACAAAAAAGGGAACTTCTATCCGCTTAAAAATGCAGTATTACGCTTTCCGAGATACGGTGATATTCATGAAATAGAAGCTACTAAAGTTAAGTTTAAAAAACAAACGACTTGGTTTAAGGCCAAAGGCTTTATCGAGGGAAAAGGAGAAAAACACCCAATAAAAGACATCCACCCAGAGCAAGTTGGAGGTGTTTATCAGATTACTGGAAAGGTAAAAGGAGTGAATTAAAGCTTCACGTCAAAAGCAAAATCAATGGGACTGTTTTCAGGTTTAAAGCCTCTAGCAGGACTATATTCCCGTCCGTAGAAAATGATTTGTAAATGCAGTTTGTTCCATATTTCTTGTGGAAACAATCGCTTAGCGTCTTTCTCTGTTTGTTCGACCGATTTTCCATTGGTAAGCTTCCAACGTTTCAATAATCGGTGAATATGAGTGTCCACTGGAAATGCAGGAACACCAAAAGCCTGAGCCATCACCACTGAGGCTGTTTTATGACCTACCCCAGGTAGTTTTTCTAATTCTTCAAAAGAGGCAGGAACAACTCCGTTGTGATGTTCCATTAATAATTTTGATAGGTTGACTATAGCTTTGGATTTCGTGGGAGAAAGTCCACAAGGTTTAATAATCTCTCGGACTACTTCAGCATCTTGTTTGGCCATTTCTTTTGGATTATCTGCTAATTCGAAAAGGGTAGGAGTAACTGTATTTACACGTTTGTCGGTACATTGGGCCGAAAGCAAAACCGCCACTAACAGGGTATAAGGGTCTTTATGATCTAGTGGAACAGGTGTTTCAGGGTAAAGTCTTTCTAAAGTTTCTATTACAAATTCAACCTTTTCTGCTTTTTTCATGCTGCGAAACTAATACCAAATGATAAAGATTCTGTCTTACTTAACATGTGATAGAACATAATGAAGCGAGTATTTTTATGGATAGCTATTTGACCTTCTATTCGCGTTTCGGTTCTAGTCTTTTTTCGACCTGTTGATTTAAACAATTTTAGAAACTCTCGAATTTTAGATAAATTACATTTGTTCTATGGAGTCAGACTGTATTAGCTACAAAGACATTGATTTTTTATCCAAGTTAATGTCTGATTATTTAGATAACAATTCCAGCCTACAATCTTTGTATGGTCAATCTGCTTCGCTTAGTGGCTTCAAAAAAAATATAGAAAAACGACAATTTTCCCAGGATAAGAGAACGGTACTTGCAGCCGCATTGGAAAAGCAATACGAAGGTGTTGCTAATGCTGAGCTTCAGTTGAATGCTATAAGCGCTTTAAAGCAGTCGACAACTTTCACCGTCACTACTGGACATCAGTTGTGTTTAGGAACAGGTCCTTTGTATTTTATTTACAAGATTTTATCGGTTGTAAAATTATCTAGACAGCTCAAAAAAGAGTTTCCAGAAAATGAATTTGTGCCTATTTATTGGATGGCGACTGAAGACCACGATTTTTTAGAGATCAATCATTTTAATACTTCAAATAAACGCTATGAATGGGAAGGAGTAAATGACTATGCCGTTGGCTGGAAGCAACCAGAAATTACTGAGCTTATTGCTGAACTTGAAGTGGATATTGAAAAGAGTACTTCAGGAAAAAAGTGGATAGAATTAATTAAAGAGGCCTACTCTAAAAAGGACTTGGCAAGTGCTACGAGAAACCTGGTGCACAATCTTTTAGGTAAATATGGTGTGCTTGTTATTGATGGAGATGCTACTCAATTGAAGCAAATTTTTGCGCCTTACGTAATCCAAGAAATTGATGAGCAAATCAGTTTTAACTCAGTTGGTGAAACCATACAACAACTGAATCATATCGGACACAAAGAACAAGTTACCCCGAGAGATATTAACTTGTTTTATTTATCGAAAACATCAAGAATTAGGATTACTAAAGTTGAAGAAGCTTTTGAGTTGGCGGATGGTTCAAAAAATTGGACGAAAGATGAGTTGATAAAAGAAGCAGCGGCTGCTCCCGAATTATTTAGTCCTAACGTTTTGTTACGTCCGCTTTACCAAGAAACCATTTTGCCGAACTTGTCTTATACTGGTGGGGCAGGCGAAATGAGTTATTGGTTTGAATTAAAATCGATGTTTGAGAAATTCGAAGTTGACTTTCCAATTCTACTCCTTAGAAATTCTGCTGTAATAGTCTCAGAACGAGATACGGAACGTCTTTCTAAACTAAAACTGAATTGGACAGATATGTTTAAATCGGAGATCAGTTTGGAAAAACAATTGGTGGAAATTCATGGCAATACTAATTTGAATTTGGATGAATATCGCAGCAAAATTGAGTCAATATTCTTAGAACTAAAAGCGTTGGCGGGTTCAGTAGACAAAACATTAGAACCTTCCTCCGAAGTTTCGAAAACGCGTTCTTTACAAGCAATTGATCGATTAGAGAAAAAGCTAATTAGAGGTGAAAAGCTAAATTTAGAAACGGATTTAGAAATGATGTACCGAGTTAAATCGGCACTTTTTCCAAAAGGAAATTTCCAGGAACGCTACTACAATATCGCTCAATTTTATCCAAAAACAGGCGATGCATTATTTGATAAATTACTGGAAGTATTTGAACCGCTTCATCCTGATATTACGCTTATTGAACTTTAACTAGCGAATAAATTTTAAGGTTTTTGGAGCTTCAACTTCAGACTTCAAGCTTAAAAAATAAACTCGATGGTCAATATGGTTCAGGTCGATTTCCAAAAACTCATCATTAAAACCGCTAATCAAATATTCAACCTCTTGGCCATTTATACCAAGGATTTCAAGCTTGTCGATTGAGGATTCACAATTCCTTATTTTAAGCTGGTTAGAGTTATTGTCGAAATAGGCAAATATTTCATTACTGTTGATTTTTGGCACTATTTCTAGTGCAATCACCTCATGTCTATTTATAAATCCATTATAATCCACTTGACTTAAGCGATAGTAGTTCACGCCAATTTCGGGATTGTAATCCATATAACTATAGTTGTGCATTTCGTTTGAAGTTCCATTTCCAGGAACCGAACCTATGCTTTGCGCCGAACCATTTTCATCAATACGTTCAACAATAAAATGGTCGTTGTTTAATTCACTTACCGTTTCCCACGTCAGCAGTGCGTTCTCATTCATTTTTTTACCTTCAAATGCGATTAATTCAATGGGCAGTGGGGTACCGTTTCCTGCACCTCCAAATATGCTGAAGGAGTTAAGGCTGTCCCAAGAAAGGAAATTAGAAGCGGTATTAATTGCACCCGACCCGACAGTATCGACATTGTTATTCCCAATTTCACCAGGGGCCGTCCAGTTACCAACAGCATATTTTACGGGTAAAATGGTAGATTCTGTTCCAACAACAGCTCCGTCAACATAATTCAATTGAATCGCATAAACTGGATTTGTAATTCCTGTTGCTTCAATAGTCCAATTCCTTTCAAGGTAACTGGTAACATGTTGATCAAAGTTCGGGTGTTTTTCGTCTGAAATAGTAGTTGCAATAAAAGCTCCTGACGCCAATGTGCTACTATTAAAATCAATTGAAACAGGCGAATATTCTGTGCTACTTGTTCCCATAGGAAAGGTGTATGTAGCCGAGGAATCGTTCACAAAAGACTTTACTGTTCCTCCAAAAATATAGGACGAGCTGGAGCCGTCTGATAAGGTGCAATTTCCCGCAGCAGTGCCAAGATTCAAATTATTACTCCCTAGGTTTAGCAAGCCTTCGGTTAGCGCGATGGAGTTCCGAATTGTAGTTTCGGAACTAGCGTTAATTGCTATTGACGAACCATTAATGATAACTGAGCCATAGCTGCCGCCAACAAGTGTTGCACATGAATTGAAGGTTGCTTGTGGATATGCAGAAGCATGTTTAAAGGGTTCGCACACAGCAGCATTGCTTCCTGCAATTGTCCATTCCGAAGCAGTCCATGTTCCATTTGGTGACGCTAAGTTGCTATCTCGGTAAGCGCGCTTGTCTTCATACTCCCAAGTTTGCCCAGACCCATCTTGGCCTATTACTCCATATATATCCAACAAGGTGCCTGTGGTATTATCTCCTCCAATGTACAAGGCATATGCATCATCACCATTTCCGGCTGTATTGCTAAATGTTCCAGTAGGGTTTTGACCAAATTGAGTATTGAACCCTGTAGAATTGTTGGTAACAACATAAGTTCCACCAGGAGCTAGGCTACCTGATAGTTGGGTACAATTAAAATTGCCTCCACCATTGGTTTCTTTGCAGATATAATAATCGAGGTCCGAAAAATTTATATCTACCGAATCGGCATTAAAAAGCTCAACGAATCGAGCATTGATATCATCGCTTGGGTCAGCAACTTCTGATATTATAAACTTAGGCACATAGGAAGTGTTTGAATTTATTTCTATTCCAGTTGTCCAATTGCTTCCTGTTCGTGACCAAATTTTATAAAAATAAGTTGAAGTACTTGTTAGATTAGTAACCGTAACGTTAGTTCCTGAGCCTTTATAAATCACTTTTCCACCATCAAAAGCAGTTCCAGCGCCACTAAAATCGCTTGCTGCTGAATAGGCTGTACCATCACCGCTTGGCGTTCCTGAAATGGTGGACGCTAACTTTGCAACAATCAACACTTCGTCGGCACAGTCTGGTGCGTTCCAAGTTATTGCAGCAGTATTAAGCGAACCGGAAGCAGTAAGATTTGATGACTCGGAAGGAATTAAACCGCAAACCCCTTTTACAATCACATTATCAAAACGATGTTTTTCGGCATCAGCGCCATTTTGACCATAAACAATTATGTACAAATTGTTGCCCGTTCCAGACAATGCAGTATCGGTTAATGTATGGCTTGAAAAATCATCGTTTATAGTTTTTACTTCAGTTTCAGATCCATTGTCAATTTTATAATAAACTGATAAAGTATCCGAACCTTCCATAGTTCCTACTTCACTCAGTTCAATTGAAAGAGTCAGAGTGTTTAGATTTGAAATAGTGATTGCGGGTGAAATCCATTTTGCATTTCCTTCAGTGTCCCTGAATTCAATCTTTTCATTAACTACTTGAATATAATCATCACTATTTTGAAAGTCAACTGATAAAGTATCAACAGCCCAATCAACACCACTAGTATCTATTGTGATACTGAGCGATCCGCCGATTGCACCTTTTCCATTTTGACCCGTAAAATTTTCATTATATAGGGTAGTTTGACCAAATGCAGCATGGCCAATTAAAGTTGTAACTAGTAGTAAAGTTCTTTGAATAACCTTTAGGTTCATAGTTCAGCTTAGTTTGGGTTTTTAAAGTTACAGGTTTTAGTCTATTTCCAAAATTATCTAATGTTTATTTTTTTGTTAGAAAAAGGGTGTGGTTAGTCTAGCCTCATTCTAGGGTAAATATACTTTTGCGTATGCAAGATACAATCCTAATTCTAGATTTTGGTTCTCAGTATACACAGCTCATTGCTAGGCGAGTAAGAGAATTGAATATTTACTGTGAAATTCATCCTTTTAATGATTTCCCTGAAATAACCTCCGATATCAAAGGAGTGATTCTTTCTGGGTCTCCTTTTTCGGTTAGAGATGCTGATTCGCCAATACCAGATTTGAGCTTAATAAAAGGAAAACTGCCTTTGTTAGGTGTTTGTTACGGAGCACAATTTTTAGCAAATCATTACGGTGGTGAAGTTGTGCCTTCAGAGCATCGCGAGTACGGAAGAGCTAACCTTACTTACATTGATGACAATTCAGATTTGTTTATTGGAATAGAACCCGGTTCACAGGTATGGATGAGTCACGGTGATACAATTTCTAAATTACCCGAAAACTATAAGTGTATTGGAAGTTCAAAAGATGTTGTAAACGCAGCATTTAAAATCGAAAGTGAAACAACTTATGCAATTCAGTTTCACCCAGAAGTTTATCATACTACCGACGGCCTTACGCTGCTAAAAAACTTTACAGTTAGCATTTGCGGCTGTGCTCAAGATTGGACACCAGCTTCCTATATCGACACAACGGTTGAAGAGCTCAAAGAGAAGATAGGACAAGATAAAGTAATTTTAGGCTTATCTGGTGGAGTAGATTCTACGGTTGCAGCAACTTTATTGAGCAAGGCAATTGGTAAAAACTTATACTGCATATTCGTTGACAATGGACTGTTGCGCAAAAACGAATTTGAAAGTGTTTTAAGGCAATACGAGCACCTGGGTTTAAACGTTAAGGGAGTGGACTCAAAATCGAAATTTTATACAGAATTGGCTGGAGAGTCAGATCCTGAAACCAAGCGAAAAATTATAGGCCGAGTATTTATTGAGGTTTTTGACGAAGAGTCGCATTTAATAGAAGATGCTAAGTGGCTAGGACAAGGAACAATTTACCCAGATGTTATTGAGTCGGTATCGGTAAAAGGGCCCTCTGCCACTATTAAATCCCACCACAATGTAGGGGGCTTGCCAGATTTTATGAAATTGAAAATAGTAGAGCCACTGAGGGCTTTGTTTAAAGATGAGGTGCGTCGAGTTGGAAAAGAGTTGGGACTAGCGCCTAGTTTATTAGGGCGACACCCTTTTCCTGGTCCTGGATTAGCCATTCGAATTTTAGGCGACATTACTCCTGAAAAAGTTGCTACATTGCAAGAGGTGGATCATATTTTTATTCAAGGCTTGAAAGATGATGGTTTATACGATGATGTTTGGCAAGCTGGTGCTATTCTTTTGCCAGTTCAGTCGGTAGGAGTAATGGGAGATGAGCGCACTTATGAAAATGCTGTAGCTTTGAGAGCAGTTTCTTCTACGGATGGTATGACGGCAGATTGGTGCCATTTGCCTTATGAATTTTTGGCACGCATTTCGTCTGAGGTTATTAATAAAGTGAAGGGAATAAACAGAGTGGTTTACGACATTAGCTCAAAACCACCCGCTACAATTGAATGGGAGTAATTTGAAAGTTTTATTGCGCATATTTTTTGTTTGTACTTGCTTAGTTGCAACGAGCAGCCTTAATGCTCAGCAGTTTAATCAAAAAGAAGTGCAGCTCATTGAAGGTAAAACCTATTATCTTCATAAAATTGAAAAGGGCAACACGCTCTATTCATTAAGCAAAATGTATTCGGTAAAGATTAAAGACTTAATTGCCGAAAACCCACAATTGGAGGAAGGCTTAAAGATTGGTCAAGTAATTCGAATACCAGTTAAAAAAGTAGACTCAAAAGCTGCTGCAAACAATCCTCCAAAGGCAGAAGGCAAATACCTAATTCATACCGTTATTGCAAAAGAAACAGTGTATTCACTGTCTCGTAAATACGAAATAAGTACAGCTGATTTGGAGGAAAACAATCCTCAAATAAAGAATGGATTGAAGGAGGGCTTGGAGTTAAGAATACCGGTTTTGTCCAATGCGGAGACCAATGTTACCCAAAAAGTAATTGCGCCAGCGATTGAAGATTCGTTCGAACTGCATTTTGTTGAACCCAAAGAAACGCTGTATTCACTTGCAAAAGAATACGATGTGAATATGGATAGTATTCGGATCGTAAACAATGGACTGCCTGATGGACTTAAGGTGGGTACAACTATTCGCTTACCAATAGCAAAGGCAAAACCGAAGGCCTATGCTGATGCCTTGGACGAAATTATCCCACTGCAAGAAGATACAAGTGTTTTTAAAGATGAATATCAGGTTGTTATCATGCTTCCTTTCTATTTTGATTTAAACGACACCTTAGAAGAAAAACGTAAAGAATTTGAACCCGAAAAAATACTTCCTGCTTCCAAGGTTGCCATGGGCATTTATACCGGTGTGAAATTAGCATTGGATAGTTTGCGGGGCAAAGGCTATAAGTTTAAGGTATTGGTTTACGACACGAAGTACGATCGCAGATTAAGAAGCACTGAAGTGGTAAGAGCTATCTTACAGGATATGGAATTGGTAAATACCGATTTATTTATTGGCCCTCTTTACCGACCCAATTTTGAAGTGGTTCAAAAATATGCTAACGAGATTGGGGCTGCAATAGTCTCTCCCGTGCCTCAGAATAACAGTATTTTGGATACCAATTTGCGCACTATAAAAGTGAATTCGGGAAATAAAGCTCAAGTCGATTTTATTAGAAAAATGTCCCTTGACAAGTTTAAAGAGAAAAAATTAATACTGGTAGAAAACAACGAGTTAAGAGATGTGTTACTAGCTGAACACTTCAAAGGAATTAATAATGGTGACACCAATAAGGTGATTTTTAATAATGTCAATAGTAACTTTGAACGGCTAAAAATTTGGAATTTTGATACTGCAAAAATCAAATACCTACTGGATGATTCTATTCCAAATGTCTTGGTGATGCCGTTGAATAGTAAAACGTTTGTAACCAGAATGTTAAATGCGCTGAATCGCTATTCGAAAGATTACGACATTACGGTTGTTGGTATGGACGCATGGAGCACGTTTGGTTATTTAGATATCAAGTATTTGAATAATCTCAAGGTGCATATTCCTTACAATCAGTTTGTAGATTACAACTACAGCGCAACGGATAAGTTTATTGGGAAATACAGGGTTACTTATAAGTCAGACCCAGATGATTGGACCTTTTTGGGCTACGATATTGGCTTGTATTTTTTAGAATCGTTACAGAAGTTCGGGACTGGTTTTTATGAAAATTATCCAACGGAGACGTACAAAGGAGTGAGTAAAAATTTCAGATTTTCACGGTTAAAACCAAACGGAGGCTTTGAAAATACAGCACTTAAAATGGTGAAAATTGAAAACTATTTTCACGTCGAAGTTGAATAAATGACTTATCAAGAACAAGTAATTGAATGGTATAAATCTTTGCAGGATAATATCTGTGAAGGATTAGAAAAAGCCGACGGATTCGCAAAATTTCAAGAAGATAACTGGTCAAGACCAGAAGGGGGGGGAGGTCGCTCCCGTGTTATCCAAAATGGAAATGTTTTTGAGAAAGGCGGTGTAAATTTTTCAGCAGTTCACGGTGTGTTGCCTGAAAATATAAAAAAGGCTCTTGGTGTTTCCAAATCCGAGTTTTTTGCATCGGGAGTGTCCATTGTTTTGCATCCAAAAAACCCTTGGGTTCCTATTATCCATATGAATACTCGTTTCTTTGAAATAGAGGGAGAAACTTGGTGGTTTGGTGGCGGAATCGATTTAACACCGATCTATATTAACGATAACGAAGCTAAAGGATTTCATTCTGAATTGAAATCAACTTGCGATCAGTTTGACCCCAGCTACTACTCAAAATTTAAAGAATGGGCCGATAACTATTTTTTTATCAAACACCGAAATGAAACGAGAGGAGTAGGTGGTATTTTTTACGATCGATTAAACGACAGAGACTGGAACAAGCTCTTTGATTACAACAAAGCAGTAGGAGACACCTTTTTAAAAGCTTATTTGCCAATTGTAACTGCAAATGCAACCAAGCCCTTTACCGAGGAGCAAAAGAACTGGCAACGGATTCGAAGAGGCCGATATGTAGAATTCAACTTGGTGTACGATAAAGGAACCAAGTTTGGATTAGAAACCAACGGTAGAATCGAGTCAATTTTAATGTCTTTGCCTTCTCAGGTGAGCTGGCCGTATAATCATCAGGCTGAAGAGGGTAGTCAAGAACAAAAGACTCTAGATAAACTGAAGAAAGGTATCGATTGGGTTTAATTGTTTTTGCTAAGTATGCAGGGCTTTAAGTCTTTTTTCAAAAGCCGCTTTGTTATCTCTTGCTACCTTAACGATTGAGCCGTTTTCCATTAGTACGTTGCTTTCATGACGATTGTATTTCTGAATGTTTTGAATGTTAACCAAATTGGACCTGTGCACTCTATAGAAGTCTGTATTGTCTTCTAAAATAGCTTCAAAATATTTAAGCTTTTTACTTACTAGAATATCATTTCCGTGCAATAATGAAAGAGTGGAATATGATCCATCTGCTTCAATATGACAGATTTCAGAAACTTTTATGAAAATCAAACCATCTGATACCGGAAGTGCTATTTTCTCAATACGATCGGAGGACATATTGCTTTTTAGCGTTTCAAGCTTCTTCGACATATTTGGAATTGCTAGCCGAGCTCTCAATTTTTCAATTGCACTTTCTAATTTATCTAAGCGAATTGGCTTCAGGATATAATCTATCGCAGATACTTCAAAAGCCTGCACTGCATATTGGTTATAGGCTGTTACAAAAATAATTTCAAAGGATATTTCTTTAAAAAAGCCCAATAATTCCAGTCCAGAATACATCGGCATTTCAATGTCAAGAAATACAACGTCTGGTTCAAGTTGGTTAATCGCTAAAACACCTTCTGGTACATTTGCACAGGTCTGCAATACTTCAACGTTTGTATTGTGCTCTTCCAATGCATTTTTCAATAAACGACGAGCTCCTTCTTCGTCGTCAATAATTATTGCTTTTATCGTTTTCAATGAGCAAAGGAATTAGTTAAACGTAAATTGAATTTTAGTTCCAGAAGGTTGTAAATCAATTATTTCTAGCGAAATATCAATGTCCAGTGACTCTTTCACCAGCTTGAGTCTTTGTTCGTTTGCCTTCATAGCAAAACTGGTGTGATTTTGTTCTCTACGTGCATTAATTACTTTTGATTGCTCTCTTCCAATTCCATTATCAAGAATTGCAATTTGGAGCTTATTATTAACCTTGGTGATATTAATCGTTAGTTTTTTATCGCCTGTTTTATGCAAAAGACCGTGCTTAATTGCATTTTCAATATACGGTTGCAAAAGCAGGCTAGGTATTGATTTGTTTTGGAGTTCCTCAGCATCAAGAGTGGAGCTTATCTCAAAACTAAACTCTTCGCCAAACCTCAGTTTTTCAAGTTCTAAGTAGAGCTTTATAGTATCCAATTCTTGGTTTAAAGATATGGTGTTTTTTTGCGAATAGTCTAGTGTTTGTCTCATTAAATCGGCAAATTTTCCGAGGTAAATATTAGAGTTTCTAATGTCTTTTTGAAGGATTAAATCTTGTACTGAATTAAGAGCGTTAAAAACAAAATGCGGATTCATTTGCGAGTTAATTGTCCGAATGAGACTTTGCATTAGTTCTTTTTCGATTTTCTCAGCTTCGAATCGTTGTCGTAGTGTTCTGCGCTGATTCCAGAAGAACAATAAAATTCCAATTGCAAAAAGCGCGAACAAAATAATTGCAATAAAAATCCAAAGGTTTCGCTGCTTAAGTTGTTCTTGAGTTTTGATTTGATTTTTTTCGAGTTCACTAATTTTTTGTTGAGCTTCTTTAGCTCGCTCAACTAGGTAAGACACCGATGCCGACTGATTTCGCTTGGTTTGTAAAGCTTGTTTCCTGCTGTATTCTTCTAAACTATTTGCAGCTTCTTCAAATTGGTCCAGTTCTAAAGCTAGGTAGGCTTTACTCCTCAATATGTTGGCTTCTACATTTTTAAGGTCGTTGTTTTGGGCTTGTTTTAATGCTAAATCAAAATAATGGAATGCAGAATCGTATCGCTGTAGTCCTTCAAAAGCCATTGCAGCCCTGTAATAGCCGTAGCATTTAACATCGGCATAGTTGTTTACCATTGATTGTTTTATTGCGTTAGAAGCATTTAAAAGGGCCGCTTCAAAATTTTTGCGTTTGATGAAAATTTTAGCAAGATTGAGGTCGCCAAAACAACTTTCTTTTGTAACATAAGGACCAATTAGCTTTGCAAGATTATGGGCTTTAGAAATGTATTTCAGCGCGCTATCCAACTATTTGTCGTTGGCGTAAATATTTCCAAGGCCATTGTAATGATTGGACAATGCTCTACTTTTTAGCACTGAATCTGCTTGGTATAAAGGTGCTAAGGAAATCGCTTTTTTAAGGTAGGTAACCCCTTGTTCTACATTCCCTTGTTGAGCGATCATTCCACCTGCAGAATTGTAACAAGCCGCCAACCATATAGCATTTTCTTCTTTTTTAAAATAAGGTATTGCTTCATTAATTAAATCTAAAGCCTCTTGGAAGTCTCCAGTAATGGTCTTCTCAATAGATTTTCGAAATTTAAACTGAGCATTAAGAATCTTATTGTTTAATTGAATGGAACGGTCTAAAAACCAATTTATTAACTGATTTCTTTCTTGGGCATTAAACTCCGGTACATCAATGATTTTACCTGTCCATTCCGAAAAGAATGCGCTGTCAGTGCTTGAATAGATAACATGCTTCATACTGTCTAACCGGGCGTTGCTTTTAGCTTTTACCTGGTAGCTTCCTAGAAGTAAAACAAAGAAGAGGATAAGTTTACAATTCATTCAGTAACTGCGAGTAGACAAAATAAAGAAAACCGATAAATCGGCTTTCTCTAAATTGAATTATTCTATTTGTATTTGGTCTTTATTCTTTTACAAAACGAATATAAGCTTGCTTAGAATGATCATTTATTTGCATAATATAAATACCTTGAGATAATTCGCCAATTTGTATTTGATGCGTTTGTTGTTTTTCTATTAATACTTGTCCGGAAAGCGAAAGTATCGTGACATCAAAATCGCTTGTTGCGCTGCCTTTAATAGTTAGAACATCAGATGCAGGGTTAGGATACACATTATAAGTTTGTAAGGTATTTTGGTGAATGCTAGTTGCAGAATCAACTGGATCTCCGCCGCCACCACCGCCATTATTACCACCATTATTATTGCCTTGATTTTCAAAACAACCAAGATCAATAGTATCGTTAAACATTCTTGGGTTTCCCGCTAAGTCATTCAAAGGAAGGACAGAGCTGATAGCTGTTCCAGTGTCAACCGCAGCAGAGGAGTTCAACAATTGAAAATCACTGGCTGATGCATCAACAAAATCTGCACTTTTTACGATTATATTATTCAACGCTGCTCTAGGACTGATAGAAGTTGTATCATCAATTAAACAGTTTCTTATATCAATAACACTAGGGTTTCCATTTCCTGTAACACTTGGGTAGCCAAAGTTTCCTTCCATTTGAGTATTGTTACTCATTATACAATTTTCTAAAGAGGTGATGTTTTGTCCGCTGCCAAACCTGCGGTGAGTAGACAAAAGAATCTTTGTTGTTGAGCTACTCGTATCCATATTATTAGCCCAAGTAGTATTTATAAAGCCAGCGCCTATTAGCCCACCGTTGTAACTTATTATCCGGCCGCCATGTCCATATTGGCCTAAACTGGTTCCAATATCAATAATTTCATTGTTATTGATTAAGCAATTGGTCATTTTAAATGAAATGTTTTTTCCAAACGTTAGCAAATCAAAAGGTGCTGCAATCCGAGCTTTATTAGCTGAGAAAGTACAATTGATAAAGTTGATATTTTTCTCACTAAATTCAGCAAACACTGCTATGCCTGCTCCTGCTGCTCCTACATTGTTTCTCCATGTGCAATTTGCAAAATCTACTGTTGTAACATTAGATTCTATAAGAGTACCAGCACCAAAGCGACCAAAACGATTCGATCCTGGCGCATTCGCATGTCCATCTTCGATAATAAGTCCATCAACGTATGCTTTGTTAACTGCGTCAGCAGCAGTTTGAGCGAATGGACCAATAAAAACACAATAGGCATTATTGCTCATATCGCCATCGTCACCTAAATCTCCAGATAATATGGTTTCATTTGCTCTCCAATCGCGCTGGTTAATGTTAGTTTCCGTTCCATCACCACTAAATCCACCATAAACAGAAATAGCTTCACTGGTCCAGGCGAATGTTGCGCCTCTGTTGGTGCCACTTCTTATGTATTTTCCTTTTGCAACCCAAATTTGGTCTTCATCTCCTGAATTAAATAATGCATCTCTTATATCTGCATAAGCATTGCTCCAGCTAGTGCCATCATCATTTCCTGTAGCTGCATGGTTAACATAAATGGTCTTTGGAGTTGGAGGAATTTCATTGAACAAATTCCCAACTTCCGCATCGGTTAAAGAACTAAGATAAACGCGTACATCGTCAAAACTGCCTTCGTAATCGGATAGAGGAGCAATGCGAAAAGAAGCTCTTCGAATAAAGTCTCCTATGCCTCTTGGTGTTGTTACCGAACCAGTTAAACCAGCAGCTAATACATTATCTACAAACACATTAATATCTAAGTTGCTACCATTTGGTGTAGCTCTAAAAACGATATGATGCCAATTTCCATTATCCAAAGAATCTACAGCAGTTTTGTTCGTATATGCGCGATAAGATCCGTTGGTGTACATACCAGCTCTCCAACTCAGTTGAGTACCAATTGCAGTAAAGGTTGCATTCATTTCGAACCCAGTAGTTCCTTGACCACTATAATTTCCGTAAAACTGAATAAGACGCGTACTGCCTGAAGTATCATCGTCCATTTTTATCCAATAACTAACCGTTAGTGGTCTATAGTTAATATTATTCGTTAGGGCTGTAACTAAGCTATTGCCACTACTTATGGAGATAGCTTGACCATCCGTGCCTTTTCTGTTTTTAGTTTCTGAAACTGATCCACTGGTTGTAAAGTTTGCCAAATCTTGAGCCGAACTGGCACCACAATTTGCTAATGAGCCGTTATTAAATAAATAAGCGGCCGAAAATCCACTGGGTATCTGCGCAAACGTTAAAATGGTTAGCGTTAATGCTAAGGTAGTAAGTATTGTTTTTTTCATTATTTATAAGTTTTATATGCCAACAAAAATGCAGGCGCACTTATTCGTAAACAACACTTAACCCATGAGTCGTTAAAATGAGTTCGTAAGTCGTTTTTTTTTTAAAACGGAGTCTAGAATTCAAAACGGGAATTTGAAAATTAGGATGTTCTTAGTTGGAGGTTATTGGAGGGTTAGTCCAACTCCTTGTTACACTTTTTCCAGAAAGCAAAAAAAGAAGGATAGTATCCTTTTACAGAAAACATCCAATCTCGCTCATCTTGCTTACCAATAAAATGCTGATTACTAGGATGCTCTTTAAAAATGATTCGAGATGAGTCAAGTTGTTCTTGTAAATCAGAAAACTCACCTACAAAAATATGAATGTCTTTGATATTTTTGGACAATGCTAGCGCAAAATCAAGTGGTTTACTAGCAACTGGATATTTATCAAAAAAACTAGGCTCCAAAATTAGTACACGATTAACGGATTCGTTTTTTCGCCATTCGGGGTCAAGGTTATAATAGGTGTAGACGCAGGTGGGAAGTTCTTTGTTAAGCACCAAATCATTGCTAGCTGGTAGCTCAGTTTTCAATTCAAATTGTTCTTTATGTAAAAGGAGTTTTGGCGTTTTAAGCGTTTCAAATTGATCGTATTCAACATCCAAAAAGGTATCTGTTTGTTCACTTTCAAAAAAGTTATTTATGTTTTCCTGATTGGCATAGTATTTTTTATTGGCATTTGCTCCAGCCACCCATTGCCAGCTCAATGCATTGCTTGCCCAATCCCCATCTAGTAGATTGGCATACATCCATTGCGCCGGCTGAAACCAATGCGCATGCCCAATATTACAGGCAATTGAGGCAACATACATACGCATGTGATTGTGCATGTAGCCGGTATTGTAAAACTCAAGAATAGCTTGATCAACTGCCTCAATTCCAGTTTGGGCTTGAATGAGTGTACTAGGAATTTTATGATGAGACACATGAGGCTGCTCGTGTTTCAAATCGTTATCAATAGCAGTTCCTTTTGCAATCCAAACTTGCTGCCAATAATCCCTCCAAGCCAGTTCCTGAATGAGCTTTACCGTATCAAAATAGGCGAGTTCCAGGTTAAGAATATGCTGGAACACCATTTTGGTAGAAATTACTCCTCGCGCTATGTAGGGACTTAAACGAGTTACAGCTCCAGATTTATGATTTCTGGTAGCACCGTATTTTTTTGGATCGATACTCTGAATGCGCTCCAGAATAGATGTTATATCGCTGAGGAAATTCATCGTTTCGCAATTTTGTTGCTCGAAATAGCGCGCTGACGAGAACATTTGAATCTTAGCATTTCAGCACTGCGTTTTTTTAAATGCTTACTGCTCACTCCACTATTCACTCTTTTCCTCCACAATCGAAACGATTTTGGCTTTAAGGTGTTCCGCATCAGCTGAATAACCTCGTTTTCTTTTAATCCAAATTGAAAATCAATAGCTTCGAAAGGAGTGCGATCTTCCCAGGCCATTTCAATAATTCTATTGTGGTCTCTTTCTGAAAGTTGTAGCATACTGTTAGGACAGATTTCAATGGGATTGGTTGACTCGGAGTTTCCTTTATTTCAATACTAAGTTATCTATCAAAAGTTTAAAGCTCTCTTCTTTTTTGTTGCCGATTAAAAATGTTATTTGTTCAATAAAATCGCTAGAAAAATTAGGCTGATCTAGTTTTCGCCCTCTATAGCTAGGGTACATTTCATTCAATGGAATCTCAATTTCCTCCCAATCGCCAGTGGTTGAAAATGGGGCTATGTAGGAATAATAATCTTTTGAATTAGCTTTTACTCTAAATTGATAATTCTTGCCATCGCCTTTGAGCTTAATGATCGCCTTGGAGTATTCTTTCGTTGCTATTTTTGGAAATGAATAGCGCAGCGAAGAAAACCCACCGTAGTTTTCTAGGGAGATGTGGCCTTTAAATACTCCATGGCCTTCATTACTCAATTCGAAGGTGCCAGTTGATTTTCCGCCCATAACTCCATCAACTACTACAACCCAATCCTTGACCTTAGATTTTTTGTTGAAATCAAAAACTACTGCTGAACTCATTAGTGTTACTGAAATTAGGATAGACATTAGATACTTCATAACCAATCAACGATTAGTCCCTGTTAAGGTTCATTTAGCTTCGCAGCTAAAACACCGGAAACGAATGAAGGTGAAGCCAGAAGGCGCTGCATTGCATCAAATTAATTAAATATAACCTTGTGTACTTTTATTTCCCAACTTAGATTCTACTGCAACTTTTTAGAACCTAAAAATGGTAGCCCAAACGATTAGAATACTTGAAATAAAAGGTATTGGGATTATTTTCACACATCCTCTGTAATATGCGGTTATTCAATAATTATCTGTTTAACAACGGTTCTATTAACATTGGTCATTTTTATAAAATAGGTACCACCTTTGTATTGTGAAATGTTGAGGTTTTTGGTTTTATCAAAGGAATCTTGAAGCATTAACTTTCCCGCAATGTCAAACAAGAACAGATCATAAAATTTTTCAGTTTTACTCTCAATTGTTATAGCATCCGAAGAGGGATTAGGATAAATAGAAAAGAACTTTTGAAAATCTTCAGTTACTGTCAAGCTGAGATCATCGCAATTATGCGCAAGGTCAAATTTAGTTTGTAAGGAGTCAATTGGTTCGACTCCAGAGTTGTTAGCCGTTCTTACTGAAACATTAAAAGAAGGCTTCCCAAAAACATCTGCAGGTTGCGCCACCTTAACAAAAGCGAAAAGAGAGGATGTTCCGTTAGAACTGCATCTAGTATCGGCTCCAACCATATTGGCTCCCTGAAGAGCTGCCATTAATTTACAAGCCAAATCGCCAGAGGCGTTAAGAAATCTCGATTCCATGGAGTCTAAAACTTCTTGGCCAAGTAGTATGTTTCCCTGAATTGAATAATACGGACCGATAATATGATTTTTGTAATTATCTGTTGATGATCCTGTATGCGCCGCCGTCTCAGGAGAACCATTAATTATTGCAGCTATTCCGTATTGTCTGCGTTGTGGTTGAGACTGAACATCATTTGCTACCAACCAACTAATAATTTGACTGGGTGTCTCTCCTAAATTCATTCGATTTGTTGCATTTGTTTGATTTGCGGGTATGTAGTATGCTTGAGTGTTTATCGCACCAACATTTGGAATGAGTTGTCCTAGAAAATCATCATTCGACAATCCTGCTTGAAAAAGATCGACACAGGAGGCACCAGCACTTCCAACTTCACCAGTGATGGAATCCACAGCAACAATTGAAAAAGTATCTTGAGAATTAGCAGGTTGTATTGCAAAAATGGCAAGGATACTTACGAGTATTAGTTTTTTCATTTTTAGTCTAGTTTAAGCGCAACTAACAACTCGCTAAGATAAACTTTCCAAATTGAAGTTTCGCTTATTTCGTTTATTGCTGAGCGTAAACAGCTGAAAAAATTAGGAGGACAGCAGATTTAATTCAACTTTGTAACCGAAGTTGATTATGGCCAAAGTTGGAAACATGTTTTCTAAAACCCTGCTCGCGCTTGGGGTTGTATTTTTAGTGTTATTTGGCTTGCTCTGGAAGGGCTATTTACTAAATGTTCCTACTGAAGAAAAAATTGCGAATTATAAACTACCACAGGCTTCAGAGTTACTGAGTAGTGATAGTGTTTTGTTGGGAAAAATATATTTCGAAAACCGCAAATGTATTCCCATAGATGCGCTACCCGAAAACTTAATAAATTGCCTCCTAGCAACTGAAGACATTAGGTTTTTTGAGCACAATGGTGTCGACTTTATTGGATTGTTGCGCGTTGGTTTTAAGACGTTGTTGTTAAGAGAGCAATCGGGTGGAGGTAGCACTATAACCCAGCAGTTGGTGAAAAACAGGTATCCTAGAAATACTTTTGAAATCGACTGTCTGCTGTTGCACAAAATTCGTGAATGGTTTACGGCAATGAAAATGGAGCGCTTGTATTCCAAACAACAGTTACTGGTGCATTATTTTAATACCGTCCCTTTTGGTCACAATTGTTTTGGAATTCACACCGCGGCAAATTATTATTTTAATAAAAAACCTGCGGAATTGGAAGTTCAGGAAATGGCTACTTTGATTGGCTTGTTAAAAGGCACTTCCTTTTATGACCCTGAGCGAAACCCAAGCAGGTGCATTGTTCGCCGAAACTTAGTCTTGAACAATATGTGTCGAGAAGGTTTTTTATCCTTAGATCAGTTGCATACAGCTTCTAATACTGAATTGGTATTAGCCAGTCAAAAAGAGCAGCAGCCCCAAATAGCGCCATTTTTTATGCAGCACATAAGCGGTAAAGTGGATGAAATAATCGCTGCAATAAACGATAAAAAAAAGGTGCACATTAACCCATATACTGATGGTCTGCGCATTTACACCACCATTGCTCTAGAGTGCAACAGCACGCAGAAAATGCCTTAAAAATGCACTTAGATAGCCTACAAAAGCAATTTGATGCCGAATGGAATCAAGCGCGGTGGAATCAGAACAAAGAGACCTTACTGCAATTGCTGAAAATGAAAAAGTATAGCGCTTATAAAAAAGTAATTTTTGCCTTGAATAACGACAGTGCGTTTACCCCAGAAATTGAACTGCTTCTAGAAGGAATGAAAACCGACTTGACACGCTTGCATGCCGGGTTTACTTGCATAAAAAACACCGGAGAAGTGCTTGCATGGGTAGGAGGCAGGGATTTTCGTTATGCGCAATACGACCATGTAAAAAGCACTCGGCAAGTAGGTTCTGTATTTAAACCTATAGTTTACGTTACGGCTGTAGATCAAGGTGTTAACATCTGTAATTATTTTAAAAATGACCATAGATCGTATAGCGATTTTGATGATTGGGAGCCTAGAAATGCGAGCAATAATTACCAAGGAGAATACACAATGAAGGGTGCGCTCACTTATTCTCTGAATGTTATTTCCGTGCAAGTTTTGTTTCGTGCTGGATTGTTGGATGTGTTGAATGTTGCCAATCAAATGGGAATAACGACAAACATTCCTCAAGTTCCTAGTATTTCATTGGGCACACCAGATATAAGTTTATACGAAATGGTGAATGCCTACACTTGTTTTGCCAATGAAGGAAAACGGGTACATACTAAATACCTGAAGCGTGTTTTTAGCAAAGACGGAGTATTACTTTATCTCGAACGTTCGAAATCAAATAAGGAGCTTTTTACTAAAAATGTTGCGGCAATTATGACCAATATGTTGGAGTCAGCGGTTAATAGAGGAACTGCACGTTCTTTGCGCTCCAAGTACCAATTGAAAGGTGCCATAGCTGGAAAAACAGGAACTACTCAAAATCAATCGGATGGTTGGTTTATTGGTTACACTCCAAAGTTTTCGGCGGGAGCATGGGTTGGTGCTGAGAATCCAGGCATTCATTTCGAATCAATTTTTGAAGGTGCAGGATCAAAAACAGCGCTCCCAATTTGGGCAAACTTTGCGCTTAACCTTCAAAACGATCCAGATTGCGCTCATTTGTTGGAAGGAGTATTTTCTCCACCTACAGCCAAATCCTTGCGGTGCTTAAATCAATCTTTATATCGAGAGCGAAAGTAAGAGTAGCAGCGTGCTATTAATGCGGAGTTTCCTGTCTTTGAATGGCCATAATATCGCTTACCGCTTTCCGGTACTTGTAAGGATTTCCTGCTTTTTTAATGGCTTTATATACTTTTTGAGGGTTATGTGTTGATTGAGAGAAAAACTCCCAAAACCCCAACATTTTCATTTTAATAGGCGTTGGTCCAGATAGCATTGCGTCATACTGCTGATAAATGGTATCGTGAAATGCCTCAAAAATATCCCAGCGGTCTTTAGGATATTCTTCAGTATCTGATTTTATCATGCTGGGTAAAAATGGGTCCGCTATAAGGCCTCTTCCAATCATAAAATGTTCAATACTTGGAAATCGTTCACGCATAGCTTTAAACCGCTCTACAGTCGTAATATCGCCGTTATAGTACAAGGTATGTTTTGCAAGGTCAATGCATTTCTGGAAGGCTTCAAGGTCTACACCCCCTTTGTACAATTGTTTGCCAAGTCGCGCATGTATGGCTACATTTTTAAGCGGGTACTTTTCAAGTATAGGAAAGGAATCTAAAATCTCATTGGCGTTTTCATACCCAAGGCGCATTTTCATAGAGATGGTGATATCAGTTTCGCTGTGAGCGCGATCTAAAATGTGGTCAATTTTTTCAGTATTACAAATGAGTCCAGAGCCCATGCCACTTTTTGTAACCATTGGATACGGGCAACCCAAGTTCCAATTTAATTCTTTGTAGCCTAAGGATTGAATGTATTTTATTACAAATAAAAAATGATCAGCATCAGCCGTCATTACTTGTGGAATTAAGGATAAGCTTGTATTAACTTCCGGGTTTAAGTCTCGCTGATAGGAACCCTTGATGATCATTGTTCTATTAAAACGAATGTAAGGTGCATAAAAACAGTCTATTCCCCCAAAGAATTTTTGCTGAGCATTGCGGAAGGTTGCATCGGTAAATCCTTGCAAAGGAGAAGAGAAGAGAGCGTAGGACATTAATGGGTTTGAAAACGATAAAAATAAAAGAAATCGCGCATTGACTCCCTTTGTTTTACAAAAGGGCATTATAGGGTATAAGTTATAACTTACAGTTCGAATCTCAGCTGTTTCAAAAACGAACTGTTTTGCAAAGCTTTGATGTATTGATTTTGTTGATGAACCAATTTCATTAAAGGTTGTTATCTAGTATAATGCGTATAGTACTGCAATCAAAGGTAAATAGAGACTTAACGGAGGTTTATGATCGATTCGATCAAGATTTGTTTGCTTACCTATTACCCACAGGGGCGCAACTTATTGAGTATGGTGGTTCGAAGAAAGGGAATATTGTGCATCTCAAATTGCCGATTGCTGGTGAGTGGATAAGCGAAATAACAGAAGACGGAAACGCAACCGATACTCGTTATTTTATTGATGAAGGAAGAAAACTCCCCTTTCCGTTAAAAAAATGGAGGCACAAACACAGCTTATACCGAGCAGGAAACTCGACCATTATTGAAGATGACATGACTTTTTCAACAGGAAATATCATTGCTGACATGCTCGTTTATCCTGGTTTGCTCCTTGCGTTTTTGCCTAGAGTTTGGCAGTACAAGAGCTACTTTAACCATTGATTGAGCTGGTGGTTTTTTGCTATTTCTCTGAGTAATGGGGAAGAAAAAGCGGAATGAATTAGATAAGGAATATTTACAACAAATTTAAACGCCCAACAATTTTACTTTGCTGGAAACAGGTCAATTTGCTGTGATGTGATAATAATCATTTGTTATTGTCTTTCTATCCAATATTTCTGAGGAAAATAGAAACTATGAAAAAAATATTGTTGCCCACCGATTTTTCTGAGAACGCTAAAAATGCAATTGATTATAGTATTGCGTTATTTGATGCTAGCGAAACTGTTTTTATATTATTAAATACGTTCTATGTGCCTTATTCTTCCACCGAAGTTATTATCTCCCATGACGCATTTAGAAAACAGTCAGAAGAGTCTTTGGAACTAGAGATTCAGCGAATTAAACAACAGTTCCCAAATCTGAAAGGAAATATTGAAAGTCATTTTGCCATTGGAGAAGTAGCAAGTGTAGTGAACTCGTTTGTACAGAAAGAGGGCATGGATTACGTTGCAATGGGCACTAAAGGCGAAAGTGGTGTTGACTCCATATTTGTGGGCAGTGCAGCTGCTGCAATGATCAGCACTGTTGAGTGTTCATTAATCATTGTTCCTGAAAATGCAGTGTATACCAATCCTGAAAAAATTCTTTTTACAACAAATAAAGAATTACAAAATGATGAACTGAATCTTGAAAGTTTAAATGAAATTGCAAAAAAATACAACAGCACAATACACGGTTTGTACGTTTCCGAAACTGGAGAGGATAAAAAATTAGAGGCAGCTTTTATACGATTTGATTTGAATGTTCAGTTTCAAGACATACAGCATGATTTAAAAGTAGAGGTAAACAAAGACCCTATTGAGGCTATAGAAAAACACATGGAAAAGTACCCAGTCGATTTAGTTGCGCTGGTAAGTACTAGGGGAAGTTTTTTTCATGAGCTTTTTCATAAAAGTGTTACCAAGAAGATAGCCATGCATACCCACATTCCGATGCTAGTTATGCACACAGAGGTTTAGTTTGTTGAAGCTTTTTCGCTTGCCTTGTGCGCTGAAAATTGAACGATCAATGTATGGCAATTGATACTGATAATAGGGTAATTTGGATCTTCTTTGAATAACTACTAATGTGCAGTTTATGAAGTGCAGTATCCAAAAGGGTGCTATGATTTTTTAACCATTGTGAGTGCCCTGCAAGGGCGTTGCATTATATTTAAGATAAAAAATTTCTAGAGGGTGCAAATCCCATACAAGCATGGCTTCCTGAATTGAGTTCAGTAAAGGCTCAGCCTTGAACCACTTATTAGCTGCAACATTGCTCATTGTTCGAAGGAATCTAGCTTTATTATAAACTAGAAAGAAGACATAATTAGTGTAAAGAGCGATTACGTTATGCTTAACGAACTGATGAATACTAGACCCTTAAAGTTTGTCCTAAGCTTGTCCCAAAAGGGTTTACAACCCAAGAGGCTAAAATGGGGTAGGAGACACCTGGCATTAAAAACTAATCATCTACAAGCATCAGTTTTTTACGGGTAAGTGTTTGGCCGTTTTTCAAAAGCACCACATACATACCAGCTGGCAAATCTGTCAGCGACACCCTGTGAATTTCATCTTTAGCTTGCAAGCTAAATTGCTCCACTAAATGGCCTGCAGTATTATAAATGCTGCAGTTTACTTGGGCTGCGCTTCCTTTGGGGGAGTTTTAAAAAGACTTCTGCTCCACTTGAAGGGTTTGGGTATAACAATAGTTCATTAGGTGTAGCCACAAGTGCGGGCAAGTCTAGGCTTTTTTGTATCCTGCTAAACCGCACCAATATCTGCTGGTAGTTCGTTAGCGTAGCACTCGTTTTCGCATTTGCTACGCTGTCTGTTTTGTTGTGAATAGCATACTACTGTCTAAATGCATGGCCAATTGATTGTCCACTTGAATCTACATGTTTAAGGGTGGTATAGTTTTTTACGCCAATTGACAGTTCTTTGTATAGATAGGAGCTTTGGTTTAGCACAATTCCACCTGATATTGCCCCTTTTCTCAGGTTATTTCCATAGACATGTTTTACAAAACCTTGCTGACTAAAAAGAATCGTAGGAATAAGACACGCTAATAAGCTTAGGGTCAAAATATTTATTTGTTTCCAATTTTTCATGTCTAGCGATATTGCACTTACGCCCCACGGCCAAGGCAAGTGTGGGGAAGCAATTTTGGGTGCGGAGGCCAAAATATTTGTGGCTATTGCGGTTTGATTGTGCGCGAGGGCAACCAACCACCAAAATTGCAGAATGGTGAAACTTAGGGTTTATTCTATCGTTCGTTCGAGGCATACAGTTTCAAATTTACACTATCGCTAGTATTTTCCTTTTATTGGCTGTTACCTGTTAGTGCGGCTAAGCTACTTTAACGTTCCCCTCATTCATTTCAACGCTGAACTTCACTTGCGCTTTCAAGGCTCGAAACACTTTCAAAATAGTTTCAATGGTTACGTTTTTAGTGCTTTTTTCAAGCTTAGAAATCTGAGCTTTCTGAACACCGACAAGTTTTCCTAGCTGCTCTTGAGTAAGGTTTCGTTCTTTTCGAACTGATTTAATCATTTCTCCAAGCACTTCGAGTCTAAGGTCGAATTCATACTTGTCACGATCAGGAGAACCAGTTTCTCCAATATGCTTGTCCTTGATTTGGTCAAGCGTCATCATTTTCATGTTTTTCTGTTCTGCTTTCATAATCCAAATTTTATTTTTCGAAATATTCACTTCTAATTCTCTCAGCCTTCTCGATTTCCTTTTTTGGAACCTTGTCGACTTTCTTTACAATTCCATGCGTTGAAATGACCAAAGTTTCCGACTCTCCAGATTTATCCCAAAACGCAAAAAGTCGATATTGTAGTCCTCGGTATTTTGTTCTAAACTCCCATATTTCAGCGGTTAGTTTCTTAAACAATTTCGGGTCATTCTCATACCGTGATTTGTCAATATTGTAAATGACCTTGTTTCTTGTCTTAGAATCTATCGACTCGATAAATTCAATTGCCTGTTCAAGAAACCGAACTTCAAACTTGGGATTCATTCAATCTCGCTCTGATTATTTACGCAAAGATAATTAAAATGTTTCCTTAAATGGAAACTTGGTAAAATCTGAGCATTACAGGTAACGCCCCGCCGCCAAGGCAAGTAGTGGTTGGGAGGAAGCGGCAGACATTTTCTCAAAAAATGGCAAAGCGACTGACCCTTTCACAGACTTACAAGTTGAACAGCTGGGTTTGTTCATTGGACTAAATTAAGGTAATCAGGTGAATAACTATTTGCCTTTTGGCGGCTGTTATAGCCTGTGTTGTTCTTGACTATTAATTATTGTTTTTTTGATTCTTTCTATCCGTCTTAACTTCTTTTTTCAAGACAGATTTCTTTGCTAAGTTAGATAAGTCGGAATCGGGTTCGATTTGTTGCTCATCAATTTCTTTTTTCGTGAGCCCTTTTAAGTCTCGATATGTTGTGTGAATGCTTTTTGACATAAATTATTTTAATAAATCCATAAATCATGAACTAGCTCTCTTTTCCCATCAATAACTTGGTAAGCACAAACTCGATCATCTCCGCGCATATAAATATTAGGTTTTTCCACCGGAAAATAATAGTCAAGGACTATTGAGTCAGAGTTCATTTCATACTGACCATTCCATTCTGTCCAACCGTCTGTATATTCAAATATTCCATTGTCATATAATTTCAAATGTTCCTGAGTAAAGACGCCGTCATATTCTGCACCTAAAACTAGTTCTCCATAAAAGACAGGTAACTTCTGTTTAAACATGAGAATATAAGCACCTATCAATATCAACAAAGGTAGAAACCAAAATATGTGTCGTGATCGTTTCACAATAGGCACTAACGCCCCGCGGCCATGAGAAGTAGGCTGTTCGAGGCAGATACTTCGGGACTCGGGTTTGGATTATTAATATTCATTCATTTCAAATTTACGACAGACCTGCCTATTTCTCATGTGGGCGCTGTTAGCCAAAGTTGAGTAATATCACTCTATTGCCGGTGCTATAATCGGGTTTCTGACATTGAATAAAGATATTGTAAATTCTAGTTTTTTGATGGAACTCATTTAAGACAAGAATCACAAGTACCAACTGCTTCTATTTCAAAACGATCGATAGAATGCCCAGGTACTTCAATATCAATTGAATGATTAGTTTGAACGCAGGAAACCTGTTCGCATTTTTTACACTTAAAATGTATGTGTCTATGGCTGTGCCCTTGGGAAGTGCAATTATGACCGCATAAGGCATAAAAAGTTTCGTTGTCTTCAATAAGAGCTTTGTGAATTATTCCTTTTTCTAAAAAAGTATTTATGGTTCTGTACAGGGTTATGCGATCAAAGTCGTGCAAAGAATCTTGAATTTTAGAATAAGAAATGGCTTTTTCACTTTCAGAAAGGATAGAAAGTAAATCCACTCTAATGGATGTGGCTTTTAAGTCCAAACTTCTTAATTGTTCTATTGAATTCAAATTCGATTTCATAGGTATCAGGTTTTAAAACGAAAGACTTATCCCCACAATTGCATTTATTCCTAAATCATCGGCGAAATACCTTAGCCTATTTAAATAATCGCGATAGCTTACATTCAATAAATTCTCTATTCTGAGGTAGGTATTTAGCTTGACTTTTTTAAACTGTTTTTTCGAAGATAATTTTACACCAACAAGATTATATGCTTCCGGAGCTTCCAAGTAATCTTGGGATGGAAGGAGGTTGTTTTGCTTAAAAACATATCGGTTGTTGAGCTGTATCTCAACATTTTCAAATGGGCCTAGTTTAGGTATCTGATAATTTAGTTCTCCGTATAAATTATTAGCTGGCATATATATCAGTGGTATGTTGTTCGTTTTATCAGATCCATACAGAAAGCTATACTTAGCAACGAGCTCTGCGCGTTCAAAAAACTGATAGCTTGCCACAGCATCAAACCCCATAATTTGAGCTTGTGTTTGCTCGTACTTAAATACAGGAAAAGCACCACGAATGGTTAAACGAAACTCGTCTTCTGGATTAAGGAAAATGTAGTCTTGAAACTCTTGATAATACAGCAAGGTTTCGAAGGAAAATTTGTTTTTTATTTTCGTTTTTATAGAGAGTGTATTTTTAAATGAAACTTCTTGTTTTAGGTTTGGATTTCCTTCTTCAATTCCGCCAACTCCCTGATGCAAACCGTTGCTGTATAATTCATTTACCTCGGGGTTTCGTACTGAATAACCCAAGTTATAAGCTACACTAAGCCATTTTGCAAAATCGTTGGTAATGCCTCCAACAGCACTTAGGTTTTGGTAGTTGTTCTCGTAACGAACAATTTCTCTTGGTACCCCCGTTGAAATGGTAGCTACTTTTCTGTTTTCAAAATCGTAGCGCACTCCAAGCTCAAATCTAGTTTGTTTATAGCTTTTGTTTGCCAATGCAAATATTCCTAATTCGCGAGAAATGTAATCTGTGATTAGGGGCAATATCCCTGTTTCTGGCTTATTCACATTGTCAACGTAGTTGCCTTGAATACCGGTTTTAAGTTTCCAATTCTTAGGTAAATAATGGTGGTATTTTAGTTCCAAAAAATTTGACTTTTGCTCTAAGCTCAGGGAAGGGGAGTCCGTTCTACCTCCTCGTCGAACATCAAATTCCTTTCTTAAATTGTATTGCCCAGCATAGGTAAGGGAGATCCATTGTTTTTTATTTAGGCTATACTTAGATTTGAATTTAAGCAAATGATGATTTACCCTTTGGAATGGAGCATCGATAGAATAAGAAAAATTATCTTCTGTAAAATAGGGTTCTTCTAATTGAAACGCATTTTCGAGATCGGTTAAATTTCCTACTTGCGATCCTCTTAAAATACCAAGTTCAGCATTAAAAGAACTGAAATATAAATCGCTGCTCAGTTTTTTATTCCATGTCTTTTCGAGCTGTAGGGCAACGTTAGCTTCTTGATTTCCGGTGTTTCGTAAATAATACTTGGAGGTTTTGTTGTCTCCACTTTTTTTGAGTGTACCAACTATTCGCCAAGCTACCAATTTGCCATATTGCTCAAAATCTATGTTTATGCCATTCCCCAAACCATTCGATTCAAAAAAATAGCGTGCATTTCCATGTACGTGTGGGTCCAGTGTAATTTGTTTTGGTTCTATTAGAATTACACTACCCAACGAATTACCTTGATACTCCAAAGCTCCAACACCCTTAATTACCCGGATTTTGTTTGCAACTAAAGGGTCAATCTCAGGGCTATGATCGACACCCCATTGTTGACCACTTTGGGCTATGCCATTGTTTAAAATAGTGAGTCGGTTTCCGTACAAACCATGAACTATCGGTTTGGCAATTCCACTTCCGTTTTTGATACTACTCACTCCAGTAACATCCTCCAGCATGGTTGCTAAGTTCTTGTCTGAATTTTGAGCAATGTCTTCCGAGTTAAGCGTCTGGCTCTCTTGGGTTGTAGCTGTGGTTATTTCTCCAATAATGTTCACTTCGTTCAATACTTCGCTGTTGTGATCGAGGTAGATTATTAATGATGTGTCCTTTGTGATTTGTACGAATAGATGCTTCGGTAGGCATCCAATATGACTTGCGGAAATATGATAGCTGCCATTACATAGATTTTGAATTTTGAAATACCCCAGGCTATCTGTTACAGCTCCTGCTTCTGCTTCTTTAGAATAGATGTTGGCATATTCAATTGCTTTGCCAGTACTGAGATCAATTACACGCCCCGAAATTATTCTGTCGCAATTTTGAGCCGACAGATAAGCTGGGATTACAAATAAAAAGGAAAGAGTAGCTAAAAGTTTATTGAACATCTAACTCAAAAGTGACTACTATATCTGTTTCGCCGCCTGCATTGGTAATATCTCCAGATTGTACTCCATTTCCCGATTTATTTGGCTTATGTCTCAGAGTTATGGTAATATTTCCGGAACCAGCTGCTTTAGTTTTTACTTGAGTAACCAAGCCAATTGGGTTATTATTGAGGTCATTATCATTGTAAGAAACCTCTAATTCTGATATTGTTGATTGATAAAAAAGTTGATGATCGTTAGATTCTTCTCTTACTTCTTCAGTTATGTTTCCTACTGGATTTTCCAGTTCATTCAATAGCTCAACAGAACCAGAATAAGTTGTATTCGTATCTAATTTGCCTTTCGAAATTGTGGGAGGGTTACCACCGTCTCCATCTAAATCTTTGAAAGTGAGAATTATGTTTTCGCCTCCGCCAATGGGAGTTAGGGTGTATTTGAATGTTGTAATAAGTTCTTCTTCATTAGGGATAACAGGATCAAGAGGCTCGTCTTTTTTGCATCCGGAAAAGAATAATAACAATGACGTTAAAATAATGAATGGTGAGTTTGTCATGCTTATTGAAATCAAATTTTAATTGAAAGGTCAAATGTAACATTAAATGCAACTGCGTTGCATTTAATGTAGTATTCGTTGCCAAACAGCAAATTTTTAGTTGAATTCTGTTTTTTATAATTCGTGCATCAAGCTTACAAAACGATGAATTATGAAGTGCTTAGATCTGGATTGAAACTTTGGCTAACGCCCCACGGCCAAGGCAAGTGCGGGGAAGCAATTTTGGGTGCGGCTGGAAAAATATTCATTTCTATTTCGTTCTGATTGAGCGCGTTGGCATCCAACCACCAAAATTGCAGAAAGGTGAAACTTAGGGTTTATTCTATCGTTTTTCGAGGCATTTTGTTTCAAATTTACACTATCGCTAGCATTTGCCTTTTGGCTGTTGTTACCCTCTGTTGTGATTAATAAAAATCATCATCGCTGATTGATATTGTAAATTTATGTTCAAAGTGAGAAGGTACACGTTTCGCATGTTCACTTTCAGATTTCCAATTGGAACTAGCCTGAATATCTTTTCTTTCAGTATTGCTCAAGTTCACAATTTCTAAACTCTCGAAGTAATCCGAGGTATTTCCTGCGTCGTCTTGACCACCTCTCGTGTCATTGACATATATTGTCTCGGACTTTCCAGTCTCAATAGTTACTACCTTTTCAGAACTAAAATTTGATTTCATATCGACCTGAAAAGCTTCACTTGAATTATTAATTACTTTCCATTCTCGTGTTGTATTTCCTTCGCACGACGAAAGAACAATTGCTGTAAATAGTCCAACTAAAATTGATAATGTTCTCATAGTATATTTTTATTTTCTCATGGCTAAGGTGATGTCCTATAACTCCAAAAAACATATAAAGTGAAATAGTCATAGGAATCAGTATCAATAAATCAAATTGAGGACTTATTTCTTCAATCAATTCATTTCCATGGAAAATCAGGGTAAAGGTTAGGCTTCCAATAAATATGATTCTAGCGATTGTATCGGTTTCGACCTTGTTCATGAGGCAATAAATGCTAACGGTTTAGCTAAACTGCGTTTAAATGCAGTTTAGGTTTTGTTAGGCAATTTTTTTTGAATTTAGCCAAATGTTATTGGGCTTAAATTGATGGTAAATTGTTAGAACCCATCATCAGCACTATGTATTTTTCATTATCATAGAGCATGGCACTAGATACTTTTCCGTTTTTCTTTGTAAGCTCCTTGAATTTGAGATTTTCTATATTGATGTTTGCTAACTCTGCCTGGTACATCAACCAAGTACTATTTTTTATGGTTTCAATAGAAATTGAAGTTTTTGAACCGCAAGCAGCAACAATTAAAACAGGTTTGTCAAATAAAAACTTTCTTAAGACTTCTTGGTAAGAAGTTAATACCCATGACTTATTTATCATAGCAAGTGCTTTACCTTTATTAAGGCTATGGCTATGAAAAGGTATGGTCTCAATATTAACAATACTGTTGTAACCTAAATGATCTGCCCATGCAATGCTTTTTATTAATCTTCTGTGCGCATTAGCTCCGCCATCCTTTTTAAATTGCTCAGAAGTGTATATATCAGCTAAAATATTAGCAAAAGCTTTATAATCACTCTTTTCAAAATTCTCCTGTTTTTGAAAATCCATTCCCGCTCCAGGATTTGTTAAAAGCATAAAAAGTGGATTAGATCCATTTTTTAAAACAAAATACGGTTCTGGAGAATAATCAACCTGGAATATTTCTTCAAAATTATCTTCATATTGAAGCGTTTTGTCAAACCATTTTTGATGTAAAACATCACAATAGTCGTAGTAATCATGTATTAAATTTAATTTGTTCATAACTTAATTATTTTTCTTTTACCATTTTCGTCTTTCGGACTAACAATTCCATCTCTTTCAAATTGATCAAATATTCTCTCAGCTCTATTTTTACCAATTAGTAAAACATCACACAGAATTTCTGGGAGTGCAGCACCTTCACTCAATATTATCTCTTTCGCTTCATGATATTTTTCATCGTAATCTAGGGGTTGACCATCATCAACAGAAATTCCATTTTTACGCATATGCGCCGTAAGATCGTTAAAGTCAACATCTGGCATCAAAATTCCAGTCGTATATTTTAATGCTACGTACTCGTAATAATGTAGATCACGGTCTTGAACCGTTACATTAATCAGAATATTCCAGAAGTGCTGAATTTCATCCTCATCAAAAGTTTTGGCCAAATGAGCCGCACATTTTTCGAGAATTTGACCTTGCAGGCCTATTTTTTCATAAATCTGCATTTCATCATCAATGTTATCCCATACTTCACCGAGAGGTATATCAAGAGTATCATAGTACTCTATGGCCTGGTTCATGTGCATAATTTCAGCATCGCTGACTTTTTTATCTGCCAGCATCATATGGCGAATCAAGGCAGCCATTGCAGATGCGGTACCCCAACCATCTGGTAAGCGGTTTGCTTCCTCTTGTTCTTCTAATTCTTTTTCTTTTGTATCTGCACCGACCTGATCCCCCCACCATTCTCCTCGCATCGCACCAGACTCTTTACCTTTTTTCCATTTTCCGTTAAGTCGTCCCTCTTTAACAGTAAATTTAACAAGCCCTTCCATTCCATTGTTTTCCCACTCTCCTTCAAATTCACCATCTTTAAATGTACCAGATAGGGTACCACCTTTTTGATAGCTTCCACTAGCTTTACCATTACTTTCGGCCACTAATTCTAGAGTACCAAAATTTCCTTTAAATGTATAGTTCATTTTTTTTTTAATTAAGTTAAATATAATAAATTAGGCGACAAATCTCAGATAACATTTTCTATTTCTTTTGTTTAGGATATATTTTATCCTTAGGTATAGTTCTTTCAATTTTATCGCTTTGCTACCTAACTGGATTCGGTAGCTAAATAATCCTTTGCCCAAGGCTGTTGCTCTAAAAGATCCACCTCATCACCATGATACAGTTCAAGTAAATCTTGCACAATCTCTTTAATCTCATCAAGATCATTGTATAAATTAATCCCAGTACATTCAATATTTTCTAAATAAATTACACATTCGTAAATTTTACCCTCCTTAAAATAAAATGCATTCCCATACTCTGATAAAGTTGCTCCATCATGATAAGCTTCATCTTCCGCATCAGCAAATTCATAATAAGTCTCTATATCTCCAGACTCTGTTTCTCCTTCCACAACTTCGTTGATTAAAAATGCGGTATCAATTAAATCTCTGTAAAATCTTTCGTAATGTATCCCATCTAAATGTTCCATCGTTATTTATATTTTTAGTTGTTAATGTTTCGTTAGTATTCTATAAATTTTGGCTAACGTTTTGCAGCTACCGAAGGTGGCGATTTCGAAGCACTTCACTATCAACCAAGCACAAACTTTGATAGAAGTACTACACTTGATTTAACCACTGAACCGCCACTTTTGGGTAGGTGCTGTTATGGGCTGGTTTTCTCATTTCAGTTTATAGGTTCCTCGTCCAACTCTTATAAAATATTCAGTATATTTTCCATTTCCAACAGCGTGTTTTGAAATGAAACTTGGGCTACTACTTAAAAAATGAAAGTCTGAGGATTTGAAAGGTTCTTTTACCTTTCCGCATCGAACAGCGTCTTTTATTTGTTGAACTAAATTTCTTTGTCTCATAGGTGAATATTTCTTATTAACTCGTCAAGTTGAAGTTGAAAATTTTGCTCCATCCAGTCAAGAAGTTTATTTAAATTATAAAGATCACCTTTTAAATACAATTGAATTGTATTTGAATGTGTTGGAAAATACTTTGTGATTTTAATTTGATTTAATTTATCTACGCCTGTAATTGTTATAATAAATAAGTCTTCGTTTTCAGCTAGAGATGACAAAGATTTCGTAAACTCTTTTTTATATAGAGGATTGAATTCATTTTTCCAATCCTCAAGTCTTTTACTTACACTCATAAATGTTTGTTAGAAATCAATTTGTTTTTTTCTATAGTTAAAATCATCACCACTGTCAAAATTCCAATTAGGGAAAAAATTAAATCCCAATAATCAAAACAATTACAAGACTGCCAAGACTGAATTATTTCAATAGCTATAGGTGCAATCATAAATGTTTTATTAAGCTTTAAATAAACTATCAAAAAACAAAATATTATTGCCCCATATAACGATGATAGGTGAATAACAAAAAAATTAAGCAACGTATAGTTATGAAACACCTCCGTTGCTTGGATTATCTCATTAATTACCCAAAGCGTTGTTATTGCTATTATTGCTTTCCGTATCAATCAAATTAAGATTAAAGTCATTACGAGTAATATTTACTGAATTTATATCACTAATTGCTTGAGCATAGACTTTTTCAAAATCTTTCATCTCTGTCGTTCTCGCCTTTAGAGATAACCATGCACCTACAATTATACCACCAATATCAAGCACCCATGGCAACCACTGATTGTCTTCTCGTTGAACAAAATCTGTATAAATTGAACCAACACCTAAAACAATTAAGACACCAATTATACCATAGGCTGTTTGTTGTTTTTTCTTTGCCTCTTCAAGAGCAGATTTAGCTTCAGGGTTATCAAAGTGTTTTGGTAATGTTTCTCTAAAAAGTTTGTTAAGTAAATCGAATATTTTGTGATTAGACAAACCAATTATTTTCATAAATGCAACAAATTCACCAACTTCTTGAATAGAATTTGGATTGTTAAGTAACGTTTGAATATTCTTAGCTTCTGAAACACTAAATTTATTCAATCTCTCTACTAATTGTTCACGCTGTTTGTTGAAAAGGTATATAACAGAGTCTTTCCAAGAATCCATCACTACCTTAAAATTTTCTCTTAAATTAACATCATCGATTTTATCCTCAAGAGTTGAGCACAAGTGTATTATTGGTGTTGAAAGATGAGTTTGAGACAAGGCTGCTGTGTAAATACTATTACCGAGTAATTCAAGTTCTTTCGCCTTTAAATGTGATTGTGATGCTGCTGCTGCACCTCCAGCAATTAGTGCACCACCAACAATGTTGGAACCTAAACTTTTATCCTTCCCAGTAAACATAGAGCCAACTACTGCAGTAGCAATGGCCCGACTCTTTGCCTTTTCGGCTTCTTTTTTTTGTCTCAATGCCTCTTCAACCGCGAGAACAGATTTCTTTATAATAACCGCGTGTCGATATGCCAAACAACCCGCAATAGCTACTTTGTATTTAATTATATTATCGGTTGAACGCATGGCACGACTCAAATATTCATCGATAGTCAATGAATTAAAATGTTCATCTTCAACGTAAGCGATTTCAGAAAAGGCCTTACCCAGCCACGCGGATGGAAACTGAGAGTCGATTTCAATCGCTGCATCAAACATATTTTTAGATTTTTGATAATCTCCAGTTACCAATGATGAAATCGCCAAATCCATTTTAGATTGATATGTTGGATTAGAATTTACAAAGTCAGTTTCGAGATACTTCGAAAATTTTAAAAGTTCTTTCATTTTTTTATTTTGTTTTATACTCCTACTCGTATGGCTTTTCAGTAACCGCCCCGTTTATTTAAGTGGGTTCTGGTCTCCACTTTTGCCTTACTTTATTCTTAGGATTGTTTAGAGCAAATTTTTAATTCATTCGTCCAATCATTATCCAAATATTTTTTATCATTTGTTCTATTTCTTCCCGATTAAGTCAGTTACTTTATTATCATGTTTTCTACGTCCTTTAATTGCCCATAACTCGTTATATAACACATCAAATTTAAGCAATAACAAATTCAAACCCGTGATAAGAGAACATTTTTACTATTTCGAGCACCTCTTTTCAACTGAATGTTATTGCCCTTTTCTATCATACTGTCAAATGGACTTTGCACCTTCAATAACTCATTTTTAGTGACATGTGTATAGATCTGGGTGGTCTCAGGTCGAGAATGCCCCAATAACAATTGCACATAGCGCAGGTCAACGCCTTGCTCTAATAAATGAGTAGCATAACTGTGCCTAAACGTATGAGGAGTTACTCGTTTTTTAATGCCCGATTTTTGCACCGCTCGTTTTATAATAGATCGTACGCTGGTGGCCGTATATTCACGACCTTGTTGCCCATAAAAAAGTAAATCCTTGGGTGAATATGCCAATATATAATTTTCAATCAACTGAGCCAACTTTTCTCCTAAAGCAACTGTACGCCATTTGTTGCCTTTTCCCATATGAATCGTAATTTCCATACGGTCAAAATCAATATTCGCAACCCGCAAACTCAAAAGCTCTCCTATCCGCAGTCCACCGCCATAAAGCAACGAAACAATCGCCCGGTGCTTTGTGTTTTCTATTTGTCTAAGAATATCCAAAATTTCGGAAGCACTTAATACCGTTGGTAAAGCCAGCAAGCGTTTAGGTGCATCCAATTTCTCTTGGGGTAAAAACTGTTGCGGTAATAACTGTTGCAAAATCTTTAAAGCCGATATAAACTGGCGCTGATAACTGCGCGAATAGTGATGTTTCACAATATAATTCACCGTGTAATCCTCTACCAATGCAACCGTAATGTCTTCTGGTAATTTGTTGATCTAATAAAAAAAGCCTTTTATCATATTTAAATACGTGTCGATAGTTGACTGAGCATAGCGAGCCGCTCTCATTTTATTTACAAAAAAATGAAGTACATCTTTTACTTTAGGATTTTCAACAGCCGTAAGCTTTTTATAGGCCGTGGCTTTTGTGCGCTGTGCATAAGGCAGTTTCCGCGCATCCTGCATAAATTGCTCGGTTTCAATGCCACCAAAAGGGGCAAATGCATTTTTTATCTTCTTATAAGCGACTCGGTTTAATGGTAAATACCAGCCACAATGCGATTGACTCCATTGAGCACCAATAGACTTGCAAGCGCGAATTAGCTGCAAATCGTAAGAAAAAACTATAAAAATTTGATTTTGATTTCGATGGCTACGCAGCGATAATGTAACAGAAGGCTTCATTAGCTTGGATTAAGGTTAATTATATAGCAAATCTAGCTGAAAAAAATCATAAAGCAAAACTAGGATGCTCTGCGATTTTGGCTTGCGAAGTATCAATACAGTATTGTTTAACGCATAGCAGCTATATCCGAATCTTCTTGACTTCCTTCAACTCCCCAACCTTCATGTTTTGCAATTCCAAGCGTTCAATAGAAACTCGAACCAACCGTAAGCAAGGAAAACCAACTGCTGCGCACATTTTTCTTACCTGTCTGTTTTTGCCTTCCGTTAAGGTAATTTCTATCCAGCTGGTAGGTACATTTTTTCGAAATCGAACAGGTGGTTCTCGATCGGGCAATTTCGGAGTAGCTATAATCTTTGCAACACAGGGTTTTGTTTGGTGTTGCGTTTTTCCGACTTTAATAGAAACGCCATTTTCAAGCGCTGAAATTGCTTCGTCAGTTATGGTATAGTCCACTTGCACCCAGTAGGTTCGGTTGTGATTATTTTCAGGGTTTAATAATTTGAAATTCAGCTTTTTATCATTGCTCAATAATAATAAACCCTCACTGTCTTTGTCGAGCCTTCCAATAGGGTAGATGTCGCTTGGAACATCTATTAGTTTCGCCAAACCCGGATTACCGTCTTCATCCGTAAACTGACTCAAATAGCCAAACGGTTTGTAGAATATAAAGTACCTAAAGTCGATTTTCTCGTCTGCCATTATTTATGTTTTTTCTTTCGAAGCAATTATAATAAGTATTCGTCATGCGCTTCCCATAGTCATCGGAATGACTGGGAAGCTTAAAGTACTTGTAGATTCTCGCCTGCGCGGGAATAACGCCGCTTGCTTATGTTCGAGACTCCTAGCATTATCTAAATCACTCCATTACTAGAATCTGCAACTATGTACCAAACAGTCATTAACTGCAAACTAATAACTAGAAACTAGTCACTACAAACTAATCTCACTTTTTTCTTAGCTGTTTTTTATACTCCTCAATTTCATCCCTATATCGGGCAGCTTCAATAAAATCCAATTCCTTAGCAGCTTTTTCCATTTGTTTTCTGCGATCTTGAATTTGCTTTTCTATCTCAGTATTGGACATGTATTTTATTACCGGATCAGCAGCGAGTGAATTCATTTCAGGCTCAATATAGGCTTTGCTTAGTTTTCTTCCTACACCAGCAATAGCAGACTGCTCTATGATTTGTTCTTTCGATTTTAATAAAGCCTTTGGGCTCAAACCGTGCAATTCATTGTAATGTATTTGCTTGGTGCGGCGGTGGTCTGTTTGATCCATTGTCTTTTGCATAGAATCCGTGATTTTATCCGCATAAAAAATCACCCTTCCGTCAATATTTCGAGCTGCTCGACCTGCCGTTTGAGTTAAAGCTCTAGCAGATCTTAAAAAACCTTCTTTATCTGCATCTAAAACCGCAACTAAGGAAACTTCAGGAAGATCTAGCCCCTCACGCAGTAGATTGATTCCAACCAAAACATCGAATAAGCCTAAACGCAAATCCCGAAGAATTTCTACACGTTCAATCGTGTCTACATCACTGTGAATGTAGCGGCATTTTATGTCCAATTTGTTCATGTATTTGGTCAGTTCCTCTGCCATACGTTTGGTTAATGTAGTTACCAAAACCCGCTCGTCTCTTTCTATGCGCAGTTGCACTTCTTCTAGCAAATCGTCTACCTGATTGATACAAGGTCGAACTTCAATTACAGGTTCCAATAGGCCGGTAGGTCGAATTACCTGCTCCACAATTACTCCGCCACTGCGTTCCAACTCAAAATCGGCTGGAGTAGCACTTACAAATACAGTTTGAGTCATTAACGATTCAAATTCCTCAAATTTTAAAGGTCTATTGTCCATTGCTGCTGGCAATCTAAAGCCATAATCGACAAGGTTTATTTTACGACTTCTATCTCCACCATACATTGCTTTAACCTGCGGAATGGTTTGATGGCTTTCGTCAATAACCATTAGGTAATCATCGGGAAAATAATCCAACAAACAGAAAGGACGAGTGCCAGGGGCACGCTGATCCAAATAGCGCGAGTAGTTTTCTATACCAGAGCAGTAGCCCAACTCACGCATCATTTCAAGGTCGTAATTCACCCTATCGTCAATTCGTTTTGCCTCCAAATGTTTGCCTTGTTCTTTAAAATAGTCAATGTGTTCCAGCAAATCGTGTTGAATTTGCTTCATACTATTTTGCAGGGTGTCTTTAGAAGTAATGAAGATATTCGCAGGATAAATATTTATGCTTTCAACAGCAGTAATTGTGACGCCTTCTTCTGGGTTAAAGGTTTCAATAGATTCAATTTCGTCTCCCCAAAAAAGTATACGAACCGCAAAATCGGCATAAGCTGGAAATATATCAACCGTGTCTCCAGTTACTCTAAAGTTTCCGCGTTTAAATTCTTCGGTGGTTCTAGAATACAAGCAATCCACAAACTGGCCTAGTAATTTATTTCTCGATACTACCGTTCCTGCTTCAATTGTAATTAGGTTTTTGTTGAATTCAACAGGATTTCCAATTCCGTAAATACACGATACCGAGGCAACGACCAAAACATCTCTTCTGCCACTTAATAGGGAAGAGGTCGCACTCAATCGTAATTTTTCAATTTCCTCATTGATACTCATATCCTTTTCGATAAAAGTATCGGTAACAGGCAAGTACGCTTCGGGTTGATAGTAATCGTAGTAACTTACAAAATACTCTACGGCATTGTTGGGGAAGAATTGTTTGAATTCTCCATAAAGCTGAGCTGCAAGAGTTTTGTTGTGACTCAATACCAAGGTGGGGCGATTGAGTTCTTTAACTAAGTTCGCAACAGTAAATGTTTTTCCAGAACCTGTTACGCCAAGCAGCGTCTGAAATTGCTCTCCTTGCTCAATTCCCTTAACCAAAGATTTTATTGCTTCTGGCTGATCTCCAGTAGGTTCAAAAGGGGATACGAGTTCAAAGTCCATATTACAAATCTAGTGGAAAAGGCTAGGGTTTTAAACCAGCAGAGTTGGTTTATTTCGCAACGCATTACCGTTATTCTGGAGGCGAGGTTGAACTAAATTGCAATATTCAATTTGTGCGAAAAAACGGTTGAGAATCTACCTGCTATCAAATATTGGGTTAATTAGTTGGCGTTGTTTCGTCCCCTCCAACGGGAGGGGTGCCGCAGGCGGGGAGGGTTATTTATAACTAGAGTACTGGGTTTCTATTGGGTTACTTTACAGGTTTTGAAATGAACCCTTTACCTATCTGCCAAAAGGCAGGCGTCACGATTGGGCGTGAAAAGTGCCCCATTGGGAAGGATAACCTTGTTAATTAATTTAGTGTTTTAGTAACATTCACTATAATATACTAACCGTCATTCTGGAAGCGTGTTTGAACCAAATTGCCGCATGCAATTTGTGTGAAAAAGCTGTTCAGAATCTAGCTGCTATTGAGTCAAGAGTTAATTAAATGTTA